>TARA_B100000963_G_scaffold70251_1_pt1 | contig 15415 bp, 8 predicted proteins | sample TARA_B100000963 | Tara Oceans TARA_B100000963 (sample SAMEA2622097) | marine metagenome | biome: marine biome (ENVO:00000447); feature: surface water layer (ENVO:00002042); material: "saline water (ENVO:00002010), including plankton (ENVO:xxxxxxxx)" | depth 5 m | reverse complement strand
GCCGACCGAAGCTGGAGCGAGGCCCCATGGAAGCCCGAAATGGGAGGGGCTGCCTTTCTGGACCCCAAGTCCAAATCCATGATAGGCGGAAGAAAGAAAAGGGGACCAGTACTCGAAAGCCCCGAGGTTGCCGACAATGCCTATCCGGATGGTCAAATCGCGGACAAAACCATAGCCGATCTCAAGCGCATGAAAAAAAGCCGCCAGCCGTTTTTTTTGGCCTGTGGCTTTCTCAAACCTCACCTGCCCTTCTACGCCCCCAAGAAATACTGGGATCTCTATGATCGAAAAAACATCGGAATCGCTGAAAACCGGGACCGTCCCGAAAACGCTTCGGATCAGTTGAAGGGGTCCGCAGAGATCCACAGCTACCATGACCGCGGTCTAACTTACAATGATGATGCCTGGCACCGGGCCTGCCGTCACGGATACTATGCCTGCGTCAGTTACGTCGACGCTCAGATCGGCAGGATCATGAAAGCCTTGGACGAGTTGGGTCTTCGCAAGAACACCGTGGTGGTTCTATGGGGAGATCATGGTTGGCATTTGGGCGAACATGACTTTTGGGGGAAACACAACGTAATGCACCTCTCGACCCGCTCTCCCCTGATCGTTTCCGCCCCCGGTGGCAAATCCGGCCAAACTTGCGACCGATTGGTCGAATTCGTGGATCTCTATCCCACCATCCTAAATTTGGTCGGTCTCAAGCCAAGCCATTCCGAACTCGAGGGAATCAGTTTCATGCCTCTCCTTGAGAAGCCACGCATGCTTTGGAAAAAGGCCGTTTTCTCAAAATACGGACCGGCCGTGAGTCTGATTACACCCCGGTATAACTTCGTTCGCTTCAAGGACGGGGAAAAGATGCTTTTCGATCTCAGAGCCGATCCCGAGGAAAACCTCAACCTGGCAACCTTTCCACAACAAAAGGAAAACCTCGCTCGCCTTGAGAAAATGCTTCGGGCCGGATGGAAGGTCGCCCTGCCTCCAAGCTCCCCGGCCAAGGAGTAAACCGTTTTTTCAAAGTTCCGATGGGCTGCTTTTTTCCCTTGGCATACGTCATTCCATTCCGCATTACTCGATGTTTGTCGATCATTCCAAGCGGTGCATCGAATCCACGCCATTTTTTGAACCCATAGGAACCCATCCGTTATGAACAACACAAGTCGTCGAAATTTCATCAAAACGTCCGGTGCCATCGGAAGTTTTTTCATTCTGCCTTCCGGTCTTCGGGCCAAGTCACCGAACGGTAAGATTTGCACCGCTCACATTGGAACCGGAGGGAAGGGACGGATTGATACGGTCTACCTCGCCAAGCATGATAACGTTGAAGTGGTCGGCCTCTGCGACGTCGATTACTCCCACGGAAAGATCGACACCTGGTCCAAACAATTCACCAGCGCCACCGCCTATCAGGACTACCGGGAAATGCTTGCCGAGTTGGGCGATAAGATTGATGCGGTTTCCATCTCCACCCCCGACCATACCCACTACCCGGCCACCATGGATGCGATGGAACGAGGCAAACACGTTTACTTGCAAAAACCCCTGACCCATAAGTTGGAAGAAGCCCGTCATCTGGCAAAGTTCGCCAAGGAAAAAGGACTGACCACACAGATGGGCATACAAAACCAGTCCAGAGAGGCCTATCGTTTGGCTCGCCATTACGTGCAGGAAGGCATTCTGGGAAAGATCAGTAAAGTCTACGTCTGGTCCTTCAAGACTTGGGGATACGATGGGGAGCCTTTCAAGGAAAAATCGGCAATCCCCGATACCTTGGATTGGAACCTGTGGCTGGGAACCGCCCCGGTTCATGACTACGTAAGCAAGGTTTACCACCCCGGTCAGTGGCGTAAGCTCCTCGACTTTGGATGCGGCACGCTCGGAGACATGGGCATACATATTTTCGACACCCCCTTCAAGGCTCTCGATTTGAAAGATCCAAAATGGGTCGAAGCGGATTGCCGGGCACCCAACGGGTTCGGGCATGCCGAAAAGAACATGGTCCGCTACGGTTTCAAACCAACCAAGTACACCACGGACGATTTTACGTTCACATGGTGGGATGGGACCGATGCGCCGAGGCATAAGAACAACCCCGACCTGATGCTTCCGAACGGAGATGAGTTGCCCAAGCAGGGGGCGGTCTTCGTAGGGGAAAATGGCAGAATGGTCTTACCCCATTGCTCCATGCCCACCTTTTACCCCGAGAGCGTTATCGAGAAGCTCCCGAAACCCGACATTGAGGGAGTGGACCACTATACCCAATTTCTGGATGCCATCGAAGGGAAGGATCAGACCCTTGCGGGCTTCGACTATTCCGGGCCTTTGGCGGAATCGCTTTGCCTCGGGGTGGTCGCCTGTCAGTTCCCGGGGAAGCGCTTGAAATGGAATGCCAAAAAGATGAAAGTCACCAATTTGCCCGAAGCCAACCCACACCTCAAGGGCAAATACCGAAAGTTCTAAATTACAAGTGCCCTCTTTCGGTCTCTCCACGACTCACGCGATGAAAATTTTCACCCAATTCATTGGGTGGCTAATCTTAGCCTTCCCGATTTGCTTCAAGGGTTCCCTTAAATTAAACGCATCGGACAAGCCTAACGTCGTACTCATTTACATCGATGACTTGGGTTACGGAGATCTGGGATGCTATGGGAGCGACGACATCCCCACCCCGCACATTGACCGCTTGGCCAAGGAAGGAGTGCGCTTCACGGCCTCCTACATCACTAATCCGCCCTGTTGCCCGAGTCGCTGCGCTCTGATCGTGGGTCAGTACGGACAACGTTTTGGAAAATACGGAATGTCCCGGGGACTGCCCATTCCCGAAGACCGCCCCACCCTCGCCAAGTTCATGGGTGAGAACGGATACGTCACCGGCCAGATCGGCAAGTGGGATATCGGCTCGAAAGCTCAAGGTCCCCTCCAAGTCGGCTTCGCCGAGGTCGCGCAAACACCGCCCAAGAAAAAGGGTTCGAAATACTTCTGCACCAATGAAGAGGGAAAGACTCAGTGGCTCACCGACTATGACGGGGACAATATTGTTAGGTTTATCGAACGCAATAAATCCAAGCCATTCTTTCTTTACTGGTCGCCCGAAGCGGTTCATTCAAAAAACGACGAAGCTCCTTCGAGCCTGACCGAGCGCACCACGGCCAAAGGCAAGCGGAGCAAACTTGCCGGGGCAATCGTCTCCGTTGACGACCAGGTGGGTAAACTCATGAAAGCCTTGCACAAACATGGCCTGAGCAAGAACACTCTCGTTATCTTCTCAAGCGATAACGGAGCCAACGGGAGTGAAGAGGGATCATCCGCTCCCTATCGTGGTGGAAAAGGGAGCGGGACTCAACAGGAAGGCTGGGTCCGCGTGCCGACGATTTTCTCCATGCCCGGCGTCATCCCCCAAGGCAAGGATTACCACAAGCAGATCGCGAACTTCGACTTCTATTCCACCATCGCCTCGGTAGCCGGCTTACCCATCCCGAAACATTGCGATGGAGTGAATCTCATCCCCTACCTATCAGGAGAGAATAAGGAGGAACCTCACGAATATCTTTTCTGGCTCAACAACGAACCCGGAGATGCGGAAAGAAGACATCTCATCGCTGTGCGCTGGAAGAAATGGAGACTCTATAAAAAGTATGCCAAGGATGATTGGCAATTATTCGACCTTTTGGCCGATCCCAAGGAAGAGAATAATTTGGCAAAGAAACACTCGGGAATCGTGAGTCAACTATCCGCAAAGCATACAGAATGGGTGAAGACCCTTGCGCCGTTGGGCAAGATTCCCAAACTCGCCAGATCCGACGATCGCATTGGGACGGGTCACGGTTGGGCTTACGCCAAGAAGTAGGGATCAGCGGACCGATTCGGCAGGTCAAGGCGAGGGCAAGCCCAGCAACCGGGGGGCGGTAAAACCACGCTCTATGGCTCTCTTAAGTTCCTGCTCCAATTGCTTAACTTTGTTGGGAAACTTTTTGGCTAAGTTAACCCGTTGGCTCGGATCCTTGGTGTAGTGGTAAAGCTCGACCGGGTCATCATCATCCCCGGGATAATTTCGTTTTTCCTCCCATGTCTTCACCCGACCCGAATGATATCCTGACTTTCCGGCAATTAAGTTCCATTCTCCCACCCGAATGGCCCAAGCTTCCGCCCTTGTATTGTGAACGTGAGCTTTTCGGGGGCTTGCCTTCTTCCCCTTGAGCAAGGGCAAGAGATCGTGCGAATCTTCCGCCGCATCATTGGGAAGCGAATAGCCCAAGGCAGAGGCGAAGGTCGCCATGAAGTCAATCTGCGAAGCCAGTCTGTCGCAAACGGCTCCCGGTTTGGTCAAACCCGGCCACTTGATGATGAATGGCACATGGTGCCCACCCTCGTAAATGTCGCGCTTCAAGCCCCGAAAAGGCTCGGCGGACCAGTGTCCGAAGACTTCGTCTCGCCTGTAGGCATACTTTTCCGGTCCATTGTCCGCAGTAAAGATGACCACCGTATTATCTGCCTGCCCACTCTGCTCGAGAGCCTTGAGGATGCGTCCGCAAGCGTCGTCGGTTTCGCAGACAAAATCACCATATGGCCCAGCTCCTGATTTCCCGTCGAATTCATCATTGGGGATAATCGGGGCATGGGGCGAAGGAAAGGCAAAATAGAGAAAGAAAGGCTTATCATCGCTTGCCTGTTTGTTGACGTACTCCACCGCCTTCCGCGTGGTGGCGGGGATGTTTTCATAGGGATCCCAACCCGAAAACATTGGGCCCGGCCGACATTCCCAACCGCCCTCTTTGATCTTTTTCCATTTGGACGTATCCATCATGGTGTCGGGCACGTCGACCACCTTGTCGTTCTCAATCCAGCAATAAGGAGGAAAGTTAATCACCGTATCTCCGAAATAATAATCAAACCCATGATCCAAGGGACCATTGGGAATGGACTTGGACCAATCAAAGGAATCCGGTCCCAAAGCGGACCGCTTGCCTTGCTTGATGGGTTTGGCCCCGGATCTTTTAATGGCGTCCCAGTTCCACCCCAAGTGCCACTTGCCGATCGCCGCGGTGGCGTATCCGCACTCTTTCAACATTTCGGGCAAGGTGAGCCGGGACGGATCGAAGACCGAATTTCCGAACGAATTCACGATTCCATGAAATTTTCGCCAGTGGTATCTCCCGGTGAGAAGCGCATACCGACTGGGCGTGCAGATACCCGAGGAAGAATGACCATCGGTAAAAAGCATTCCTTCCTTAGCCAGTTTTTCCAGGTTGGGAGTGGGAATTTTTGATTTCGGATTAAGGATTTTGAGATCGCCATAACCAAGATCATCCGCGTACAAAACCAAAATATTCGGTTTAGCCAGGCCGGTGTCCGCCCATCCAAACGAAGAGAAAACAAAGCCCAAACAAACTACAATTACATTTTTCATGATGAATTCAATACACTCGTACGTTTTTCAGATAAAGAGTAATGATCATTGCTTGTGGGATAACATAGGGAGGCTTCTGCGGAATTTCAGCGCCAAACCAATGATTCGAATCGTCTCTTGCATCTGGATCCTAAGCCTTCTTTGCTTGCCTAATTTCGCCAAGCAAAAACCCAACGTCCTGCTGCTGGCGGTGGACGATATGAACGATTGGATCGGTTGTCTCGGAAAGACCCCCCGCGCCATAACCCCGAACATCGACAAGCTCGCCGGAAGAGGAGTCAACTTCAGCAACGCGCACACTGCCGGCGTCTTTTGCGCCCCAAGTCGAGCCGCCATCTTTTCCGGCCAGTTCGCCTCCACCACCGGTTGCTATCAAAGCGGCACCTATTTCGTCGATCATCCTGAGATCGAATCCCTGCAGACCAGTTTTGCCAAGGCGGGCTATTCAACCTTCGGAGCCGGCAAGCTCTTCCATCACCCGGCAGGCGCCATCGATATTCGAAACTGGACACATTTCTTTCTGCGCAACCCCGAACAGAGGAAAACGGGATGGCCCATGAACTCTTGGAGTGAGGAAACCCCTTTCCCCGCAAACTTTCCCGCCAGCATTTACAACCGAGGACAGGACATCACCGGTGGCATGTTTCTCGAATGGGCCGGAATACCCAACCATCGAGAAGAGGACATGGCGGACACCAAGCGAGCAAACTGGGCCGTCGAACAATTGAGGAAGCGTCACGACAAACCCTTCTTCCTCGCCGTCGGACTCTACGCCCCTCACTACCCCAATTACTGCCCGAAAAAGTATTTTGATCTCTACGACCCGGATGAGATCGAACTTCCGCCGGTCAAGAAAGATGATCTGGAGGATCTTCCCGAGAAGATCAGAAAAATGAAGACGGCCCGTTCCCGTATCCTCCAAAAATTGCAATCTCTGGATGCCTGGGACGATGCCATACACGGCTACCTCGCCAACATAAGTTATGCCGACGCCATGATTGGACGCGTACTGAACGCCCTTGAGCAAAGCCCCTATGCGGACAACACCATTGTCGTTCTCTGGAGTGACCATGGTTATCACCTCGGCGAAAAGGGAGACTGGGGAAAACACACCCTGTGGGAACGCACTTCCAACGTCCCCTTCATCTGGGCCGGTCCCGGAGTGGCCAAAAACAAGACAACCGACGTCACGGTCAGTCTCATCGACCTATATCCGACCTTTCGTGAAATGTGCGGACTTCCACAAACCAAGCAGACCTTGGAAGGCCAATCGATCGCCTCCACCTTGGCTAACCCGGATCAGGCCGAGGACCGTTCCGTATTTCTTCCCCATATGCATCCGGGAGAATACGCCATTATCAACCGCGATTGGCGATACGTGCGTTACGGAGAGGATGGCGAGGAGCTCTACGACCTCAGAGAGGATCCGCACGAATGGAACAACCTGGCAATGGAGAAGAAGTACTTTAAGACCAAGAGCCGACTGTCATCCTTCGCACCGAAGAAATTCGCTCCACAGGCCAAGAAGCTCAATGCCAAAAGGGACTTGTTCGTCAAGGATGACTCGTTCGAATGGATTGCCGGAAAGGGAAACCTGCAGAAAGCCAAAGTTTACCGGCCAAGCGCCACCACCCCGACTGCTTCAAAATCCTCCCAGGCAAAGGGAAAAAACGTCCTCTTCGTGATCTGTGACGATTTGAATACGCACGTTTCCACCTCGGGATACGAACCCATCACCACCCCAAATCTTTCCAAGCTCGCAAAGGAAGCGATCACTTTCAACCGCGCCTTTTGCCAATACCCGGTCTGCGGGCCCTCCCGAGCCTCATTTCTAAGTGGCTTATACCCGCAGGCCACGGGTGTACTCAACAACACGCTCGACGTCCGTGAAACCCGGCCGGGTACGGTTTCCATGCCTCAATTTTTCAAGGAGAACGGATATTGGACTGCAGGTGTGGGTAAGGTCTTTCACAACACCAAAAGCGACCACGGAGACCTTGCCTGGGACGAAAATCTCCGCTTCGAAAACGACGAACTCGCGGTTGTCCGGGAAGCCCGTTTGGAGTTTGAGGCCGAAAACGGCTCGATTGACCAACAACCCAATAAGAAAAAATGGAAAGAGCTCAAAAAAAGGGTTTCGGCAAAGCTCGATGCCCAAACTCCACCGGGCAAAGGACGAAGTGGTCTTCGAGATGACCAGCACAAGGATGGTAAGAATGCCCGACAAGTCGTCCGTTGGCTCGAAGACAAAGCCTATGGGGAAAAGCCCTTCTTCATCGCCTTGGGTCTGCAAAAACCTCACGTTCCCTTTCTTGCGCCCGACAAGTATTTCGATCTTTATCCCTTCGATAGGATCACCTACCAACCCGACAGGCCAAACTTATGGGATTTCCTACCGCCTTCCGCTATCTCCAAAAGATACGAGGCTTTCGGATTCGAGTTGGCAAAGGAGAATCATGCTCTACGCAAGGAATACATCCAGGCCTACCATGCCTGCGTGAGCTTCATCGACGCCCAGCTCGGGCTGGTGATTGATAGCCTTAAGAAACAGGGCCTCTGGGACGACACCATTATCATTTTTACTTCCGATCATGGCTACCACCTGGGAGATCATTTCATCTGGGGCAAGGTCACCCTTTTTGACGTCGGAGCAAAGGTGCCCTTCATCGTCCGGGCACCCGGCCTCTCAAAAAGCGGGACCGCTTCGGAAGCGATGGTTGAATTAATTGACGTTTATCCCACTCTTGCCGACCTCGCAGAGTTGAAAGCTCCCAATCATTTGCAGGGGATATCACTCCGTCCCCTTCTTGGACATCCCGACAGATTAGGTAAAAGGAAATATGCTTACAGTGTGGTCACGCGGGGACCTAAAAACCTTGGATACGCATTACGAAATCAAAACTGGCGGTACGGCAAATGGCCGGACGGAGAGGAACTCTACAATTTACGAACCGATCCGCAGGAAAAGAATAACCTTGCTCAAAAGGATCACCTTAAAGAAAGGCTCGAGGATTTCAGGGATATCCTTGCGGAAAAACAAAACCTATTTGAGAAGAATTAATTTTAATGAAACTTATCCACGGTTTTTTCAGTTAGTAAAAACATATGTTTAATCCCTTTAATTCGATCCTCATGAATGTAACGCTCACTTCACTTTTCGCCTTTCTTTTTCACTTCGTTTTTCTTTATCCATCACACGGTGAGGAGGATGAAAGACCCAACATCATCGTGTTCCTGGTCGACGATTACGATAAGCCTGAGACCAGCCCATACGGAGGGAAAGTTCTGACCCCCAACCTCGACCGTTTGGTCAAGGAAGGAATGATCTGCCATAATGCTCATGTGACCAGCACGGTTTGCACCCCTTCGCGTTACACCTTTCTTACCGGACGCTACGCCAGCTCCTCTCATTCCAATACCTTTCTTGATGAATGCCCAAAAGGTACCCAGGCACTCCCCGCTTTCAATGTTGGGTTGGAATCTGACAGAATGAATGTCGGACGGGTTCTCGCGGATGCCGGATACGCCACCGGATTCGTTGGCAAGTATCACGTTCACGACACGGATCATTCGCAGGAACATTCCCTATTCGGTGATCTTGACGTGCCCAAGAACGCCGCATACACCGAGGATCTTAATAAGCGTAAGTTCAAGCTCGAGAAACTTCAGCGGGAATTGGTGAAAAAGAACGGTTTCACCTGGGCCAAGAACATTTATTGGGGAAACCTCAAGCAACCCTTCAAAGGACATAATCCGGACTGGACCGCACAGGCTGCCCTGGAATTTATCGAGGAACACAAGGATCAGCCGTTCTATCTGCACTGCTGCTCCACCCTGCTGCACGGACCAAATGGAGAATGGTTCAAATCGATGATGGAAAAAGAGCTGGCAAGCGGAGAAGGCTTCCTGAAAAAACCCCTCAACCTGATCGACCGCAAGTCAGTCTGGGAACGCATTCAAAAAGCGGGATTGACGGAAGCGGAGGTGGGCTACCTCTGGATGGACGACAGTCTCGGGCTGATCCTCGACAAGCTCGATGCCATCGGAATTGCCGACAACACAATCGTGGTCTTCGTATCGGATCACGGATCGGAAAGGAAAGGATCCTTGATCAAGACCCGTGGCACCGAAATTCCCTGCCTCATCCGCTGGCCAAAAGTGATCAAGCCCGGCTCAGTCAGCCAAGGGCTTTTGCAAAACACGGATTTTGTCCCCACCTGGTTTGAGCTAGCCGGGGCCAAGATACCCAAAGGCTATCATATCGACGGCAAAAGCCTCGTTCCCATGTTTAAGGATCCTGCAGTTTCCATCCGAAAATATATCTATGGAGAACAGGGAGCAGCTCGGGCAATCAAGACGGAAGCCTTCGAATACATAAGTATTCGCTATACGGACGAACAGGTCGCGGCCGCCATGAGCAAACGGGCGGATCGCGCCTATAAAACTCTGCTTGGCTTAAGCAGCGGAATTTCCAGGGCCAGGTATTTACATCCGGATATTTTTTCTGCTGATCAACTGTATGACTTATCCAAAGATCCGACCTCTCAAAAAAATGTGGCTGAAGATTCGAGGTATGCCGGACAACTTAAAAAAATGAAAGCGATCCTCAGCAGAACAGTAAAGGAACTGGGACCCCGGCCATACGGTGATTTCGCTCCGGGAGAAGGAACGAGTGATGCAGAAGCCAGTCAGAAAGTTTTGGACAAGCTAGCGGCTTATCACGCCAAAGAAGGCAAAAGGAAGAAATAAGCTGATTTGGCTCTACAAACCCGTAATAATACGGGGCTCGATTACATTGGTATCCTATGATTTTACGCCCTCAAAACCTCCCTTTTCATTGCTTGTCCTTTCTTTTGGCGCTTGGGGCAACCTTTTCCGCAAAAACCAACGTCGTTTTCATTATGGCGGACGACCTGGGCTGGGCGGACACCACTCTCTATGGCCATACGACTCTTTACGAAACTCCGAATCTTGAACGCCTCGCCAAGCGGGGAATGCTTTTCGAACGGGCATACACCGCCAGCCCTCTCTGTTCGCCCACCCGTTCGGCCGTACTTACGGGCCTTCATCCTGCGCGAACGGGACTGACCGCACCAACCTGTCACATAGCTGGCGAACCGATCCTTCGCCCCAGTCTCAAACAGAATACGCCAGCCCACCATAAACTTCTCACTCTCGTAAAGCCGAACCGTTTGGATACAAAGTACCCGAATCTTGCCAAAACTCTTAAGCAAGTTGGCTATCATACCGCTCACTTTGGAAAATGGCACCTGGGACGGAGCCCTTTCACTGCTCTGGATCATGGCTTCGATGTCGACATCCCCAATTGGTATGGTCCCGGACCGGCGGGTAGCTATGTGGCACCTTGGAAATTCCCTGATTTCAAGGAGGCTTATCCGGGCGAACACATTGAAGACCGGATGGCAGATGAGATTGATGCCTACCTCGAAAAACGTGCGGAGGATAAAAAACCTTTCTTCATCAACTACTGGCAGTTCTCCGTGCATGGCCCTTTCAATGCAAAAGCCGACTACATTGAATCCTACAAAGGCAAAGTGGATCCTGAGGATGCCCAAAATTCCCCAACCTATGCGGCCATGGTCAAGTCGCTCGATGACAACGTGGGGCGGGTACTCGATCAACTGGACGAACTTAAACTCAGTAAAAACACCCTGATCTTTTTCTATTCCGACAATGGTGGAAATATGTACAGCCAGGTGGACGGCACAACCCCGACCTCCAACCGACCATTACGGGGAGGAAAAGGAAACAATTGGGATGGCGGCGTACGGGTTCCGTGCATTGCCGTTTGGCCCGGACATATCGAAGAAGGATCCAAATCGGAAGAACTGGTAACTTCCACGGATTTTTACCCAACCATTCTGGATCTGCTTGAAATTCCAAAAAATGAAAGCCAGACCTTCGACGGCTTTTCAATCCGTCCCGCGTTGGAAGGCAAGCCCATGGACAATCGACGCATTTTCACCTACTTTCCGCACACCACCAAGGTGCCAGATACTTTTCCCAACAGCGCCGCGATTTATGATGATGAATGGAAACTCATACGCTTGCTTCACAATGCGCCCAACGGCGATCACGAACATTGGTTATTCCATTTGAAAAAAGATATCGGGGAAAGAAAAGAAGTCTCGAAAAAATATCCGAAAAAAGTTGCGGAACTGAGCAAGGAACTCGACCGTTTTCTCGCCGAGACCGGGGCCATATATCCAACCCCAAACCCCAATTATAATCCGGATCATGCATCCGCTCCCAAACCCAAAAAGACCTACTCCGCCGCCCAATTCAAAAAGATGGACAAAAACCAGAACGGTTTCATCACCCTCAAAGAATACATCGGTAACCCAGTAGGCAGGAACGTGCCCGCCGTCAAAAAGCAATTCGAGCGACGCGACCGCAATGGCGACGGCAAGCTCACGCTTGTGGAACTGAACAGATAAACCTCTTAAAATGATCCTCTCGATTATACCCGATAGTCTCGTTTGAGAAAATGGATCCTTCCTCGATCAAAAATATTTTCTGGGACGTAGACGGGGTCTTGGCGGATCTGAATCATGCTTACTACCATTTCCTGACCGGACATCCCAACTATCGGGATCAATTCAAAGGCTTAAAGTGGGAGCAACTTCCTGAGGTTCTGCCAATCCTTCCCGAGTACGGCGCTCTGGAATTGAAAACCCATCCGGAGTTGGGAACCGAGATGGATCGGGACTTTTGTGCGGATCCGGCCTTTTTCAGAAATCGCCCCCTCTACCCCGAGGTGATCGAAGTCCTCAAAGAACTCAATCAATTGGGCTACCGCCAGTTCACTATGTCCGCGACCTTTGACGTCGAGGCAAAGATGGCCTACCTCCAAGATATCCTCGATCCCGTTACTGATTTCCTGACAATTGAATGCGTGCAGCATGGAGAGTTCATGCATGACACTGCCAAAATCGACAGACTTCGGCACTGCTATCAAAAATACGATCTCAACCCCAATCAGACTATTCTGGTCGATGACCGGATCTACAACCAATATGCAGCCATCGAGTCCGGCGCCCACCCGGTTCGGATGCGTTGCGAATTTACGACCGACTTATCAACGGAATTGTCCTGGGTTCCCGAATTCAGGAATGTCCGGGAGGTGATGGAATGGTTGCTCCAAAAGTAAGAGGGTGGCTTTAATGTTATTAGTCATAAAATCTCAATTCTAAGATATTTGTCGATAGGATTCTTTCATTACCAATCATCATAAAAATGATTTTTTCTCCCAACAAGTTTCCAAATGCCTGCACAGCGGTAATTTCCTTTTTTGGCTGGTTTCAAGCCGATGCAAAACCATTGGTATCCATCCCCAAAAGCATTGAACCTTTTTTCGAAAATCACTGTTTCGACTGTCACGATGCCGATACCGCCAAGGCAGACCTAAACCTCGAGGGAATGACTCGGTCCATCGTCGACATTGCTGACGCCCAAAACTGGCAGGATATTCTCGATCAGCTCAACTCCGGTGAAATGCCCCCAAAAAAGAAAGCTCAACCAAGTAAAGAGGAATTGGCGAAAGTGGTTGGCGATCTGACCGAATCCTTACAATCCGCCCAGGCAATGCTAAAAGACAGCGGGGGGCAAATCGCCCTGCGTCGAATCAATCGACGGGAATATCAGTCGACCATTAAGGAATTGCTTGGCATTCGAATTCTAGCCGAAAGACTGCCGGATGATGCAAGCGGACGGTTCGATACCATTGGTCAGAACCAAACACTCAGCTCTGTAGATTTGGAGAACTACTTTGAGCAGGGTCAGGAGGTCGTTCGTACTGCGATGCACTGGGCGTTAAAACCGAGGGCGAAGAGCAAAGCAGTGAGGAAGGATTTTGCGAATTCTGGAAATATGGAAAGAAATATTCACGAGATTCTCGAAAAGGTTCAGGAGGTGCATGATACCGACAAGCCTTACAAAGACGTTGGCCTCACGGAATACGAATGGAATCGTTATAATCGGGGTTCCGAAAAATACCCACGACACGCTAACTACGTGGACCGAAGAAACCTCGCTGCCTACTATGTCGAAAATCTGAAGTATCACCCCGTAGGGCGCATGCTGCCGATCCGCAACCTGGTTAACAGCATGGGAATTGCGTTTCTACCCGACGCTCGCGCCTACTATCGATCGCGGGCCTCCGCAGGTGTGGTCGATGGAGTGAAGATACGTCGCTCAATCCGAATGACCATCGCCCATAAAGGCAAGGGTGCTGAGAACGGGAAACCGATTGGAAGTTTCTACGTAAACGGGTCGATTGAGGAGCCTTCGACTCACGAGGTGGTGTGGTATCCGGAATTCGAAGACGACTTCCGACCGACGTCATCCAAAAGCGCCAGGAAGAGTTTATGGTTCGGCGAAGACCAGCGAGGCGGCCCCCCTAACAATCAGTTATATCAGCACTACCGCCCCATCGAGCCGGATGTTCCGGATGAAACCATTCTCGTGAGATGGCTGGAAGTCGAGGGACCTTTTTATGATCCGAAAACGCCATTCGAAAAGATGGTAGACGCCTACAAAGACGGCGCAACGCGTCTTACTCCCGAGAAACTGGATGCATCTGCAGAAGCGTTTCTCAGGATGTTTGCCGCAAGCGCGTTTCGAGGTCAGAAAGTTTCGGATGAATTCGTGTTGAAGTTAAACGCTTATTACAGGGCCGAGCGGAAAGCGGGTAAAAACTTTCTCAATGCAATGGTGGACCCACTGGCGATGATCTTATCTTCTCCCCGTTTTCTTTATTGGGTAAACCCATCAAATAACGACAAACAAAACAATCGGGCATTGGATGGGATCAGCCTTGCGAATCGCCTTTCTTCTTTTTTATGGAGCGGGCCCCCTGATCAGGCGCTGCTCGAACTGGCAAGCAATGGATCGCTCCTTGAAAAGTCTGTTCTCTTGGAACAAACCGAGCGGCTCATGTCGAACGTCCGAGCAGAAAATTTCCATAAGGGATTTATGAGCCAATGGATGCATTTGGATCGTCTTGACGGTGTCGGAATAAACACGAGGTTCCACCTGCACTTCACCGATGCGTATGTCCACTCCGCGAAACGGGAACCGGTTGAGTTTTTCAAGACTTTGCTGGAGGAAAACCTCCCTACAAACAACCTGATAGATTCTGACTTTGTTACCGTCAATGGCGTCCTTGCGGCAAAGTATGGACTCCATGACCAATACTCAGGCAACGGCTTTCAAAAAGTGAGCCTAAGCGCAGATTCTCCCCGCGGCGGACTGATGACCCAGGCCTCCTTCCTTGCAATCGGCACGATGGGCAACCGTACTTCACCCGTCATTCGCGGCTCGCTCGTAAAAGAGATCCTGCTCAATGATCCGCCTCCGCCACCCCCGCCCAATGTTCCCGAATTAATAGCATCCTCCGGAGAACCATTACCCAGCGTTCGGGATCTCGTGGAGCTTCACCAACAAAAGGCCCAATGCGCTTCCTGCCATGCCCGCTTTGACTTCATCGGGTTGGGACTGGAAAACTTCGATGCCATTGGTTTGTGGCGAGAAGAAGAACTGGTTACCCATGCCGAGCATTTTTCTCAGTTAAAAAACCGGCGAACCCAAAGAAAAAATTATCCCGTGGATGCCAGCGGTGAACTTCCAAATGGTGAAAAGTTCAACGACGTCCATGGACTGAAAGCCGCCCTGATGAAACAGGAAAGACAGGTGGCCGCTTCCCTGTTTGAGGGACTTTTATGTTATGCCCTCGGTCGGGAAGTCAGTTTTACCGATCGTCCGATCATCGAGAAAGCCCTCAACGAACTGGAAAAAGAAAAATATCCAGTCCGTGACATGATCAAAAAAATCGTCCTTAGCGAACCCTTTTCAAAGTCATAATCAAAGTAGAATTGCTAAGAATTTCATTTCGGGGACATATCATAATCATTAACATCCGAGCAACACGATGAACCTATCCACCAGTTCCAGCCGCAGATCCTTTCTCCGTAACGGAGCCAAGGC
>TARA_B100000963_G_scaffold121015_1_pt1 | contig 15418 bp, 11 predicted proteins | sample TARA_B100000963 | Tara Oceans TARA_B100000963 (sample SAMEA2622097) | marine metagenome | biome: marine biome (ENVO:00000447); feature: surface water layer (ENVO:00002042); material: "saline water (ENVO:00002010), including plankton (ENVO:xxxxxxxx)" | depth 5 m | reverse complement strand
GTTTAATCCTCTTTTTACATAATTCTTTTCGTATTCAAACCAATGAATAGAGTTTAAATCACAATATTTTTTGACATCTATATCCCTTAAATAAGTTAATTCTATACCTGTCTCCATGTGGGAGTAAATTGATTTTATTTTATATGTTTCACTTATTTTTTTGAATCCCTCAATTGGATCACAACTAAGAAAAAGAATAGATTTCTTACCTAACGATAGGTTAATATCTTCTATAGATTGTTTAACAAAATTCCAATGAAAATTACTGTAATGAGGATCACTAATTAGTTTATCTTCCAAAAAATAAATGAGCAAAAGTTTCTCACTTTGTTTTGATGCTTCATTTAAAGGTTCGTTATCTTCAAGTCTTAGGTCTCTTTTGAACCAATAAATATTTATCAATTTCTTTTTCACATAATTATTTACCCTGCAAAAAACAAATTGTTACCTAATTATGAAAAAATTTTAGTAGGTTTTAACACTTCCCTCCCAATCCGGGTCTGCAGCACCAATTATTGTATTTGTTATTGTGTCATATTTCACAGCGTGAACTCTGCCAAAACGTGCAGATTTCGTAATAAACTTATTTTTATATGGTATTTCGTCTTTTTGAAATTCCCAAACTATTCCATCATGGCTCTCTATCTCAGTCGTATCATTTACATTATAGATTCTACCCTTTTGAAGTGCTTTGTCCAAACGCATACCCTTATCTATCACATTACTTATAACTTGAGTTACTGCTGTAATGATTCTAGATCCACCTGCTGCACCAAGAGAGAGATAAAACCCATTATCTTTTGTTACAATTGTTGGTGAAATGTGAGAATGTGCACGATCTCCTGGTTTGTAATCACCTAGATACCCACCAAGAGTAACAGCATATAAAAAACCTAATCCATCAGATGCAACCTTTGAGCCCATTAATGGCCCGATAGTCTGAGTCAAAGAAATAACATTCCCATCTATATCTGACACTGAAAGATGAGTTGTATGTCCAATATCAGCTATCCACTCACCATTTAATTCGGCATTATTTCTTTTAGATGCTTTTGACTCTTTTATTGAGTGAAATAACTTTTTAGCGTAATCTTTTGATAAAATCAATTCAAGTGAGTCTTCATATTTCTGCTTAGGCCTATCCAAATATGCTATCCTAAAAACATCTGAAAACATTTTTACCCACTCAACTTGATCTAATTCATCAATATTAAAATATGATAATATATTAAGTATTTCTATTGTGATTGCGCCGTATGAAGGTAAAAAAAGGGAATGAACATCATATCCTCTATAATTTCCACTAAGAACTCTTGAATCTTTAGCTTCATAATTTTTAAGATCATCCAAAGTCAAAATACCGCCATTTTGTTGAACATCATCTACTATATTTTTTGCTATTTCACCATCATAAAAACCACTTTTACCATTTTCTGAAATAATTTTTAGGGTTTTAGCAAGATCAGATTGAACAACTAGGTCCCCAGAGCTAAAGTTTTCTCCGTTCTCATCTAGAAAATATTTTTTTGTGCCACCAAATTTTTCAATTTGGTCTTTTGCAATAATTTGTCTGTATGACTCGCCTGGAAGAATCTTATATCCATTTTCAGCATAATAGATAGCATCCTCCATTACTACATCTAGAGGAAGTTCTCCATATTCTTTACTGAGTTTAACTAAACCAGCCACTACACCTGGAATACCTATAGTTGAATAACCATAAGAATTTTTAGGGTGAGTATTTGAATCATATCTTTCAGGTACTTGGGTTGATGCATCGACACCTCTGATTTCTCCGTTAGGTAATTTTACTATTGCCTGAAGTCTTCCTCCTATGCCACTCATACTTGGTTCAACAACACTTAGTACAAATGCACTAGCAACAGCTGCATCGATTGCATTTCCCCCACTCTCAAGAATTTTTATCCCAGCTTCTGATGCTAAGGGATGAGCAGAACTGACAACACCTCTTTTACCCTGACCAAATTGCTTATTTGATTTATTTGTACATGAAATAATGAATAATACCGATAGGCAGTACATAAAATTTCTCATGAGGATAAAACTAAAAAAATATTATCTAAAAATAGATAAGAGTCTTGAAACTATGTAGACAATTATACCATACATCAAAGAAATAAAAGCCACCCTGAATCCACCTGCTAAAATTGCTTGAGAAACGTTCCCTACCTGCTCAATAACACCTAATGCTGAATAAATACCAATAAATGATCCCAAAATACCTGATGCTAGAGCTAGATTACCATAGGTTTTAAGCTTATCGTTGTGTAAATAAAAAGAAATAAAAGTCATTAAAAGAAAAAAGGAGATAATAGACATGAACAGAATACCACCTTCATAAAAGAGATCTAGCATAAAAATATGATTTTAATTATTCAATAATTTTTCATAATAAACCATTTCCATAATAGTTTATATGTAATTTTTGAACCGGAAGTTAAAATTCCAACTCTATATATTCTTCCAGCAAACCACAGAGCGAAGATAACGGAAATAATCAATATCAAAATAGATATTACCAAATGCCAATCTGGAACACCAAATGCAAGACGTGCCATCATCAAAATAGGTGAGGTCAATGGAAACATACTCAGAAAAATAGATGCATTTCCTTCGGGATTATTTAGAACTATTCCCATAAACATTAAGCTCGCAATTATTGGAAGAGATATTGGTAAAGTAAATTGACTTGCATCTTGTAAATTATCTACAGCAGAACCTATTGCAGCAAAAAAAGCACCATATAAGAAAAATCCCCCAAGAAAATAAATGAGGAAAATAAAAACAGTTTTCTTGACGTCAATAGTTCCAAACATTTCATAGATACCTTTTACTACTTCTTTTGAATTATTGATTTCCTCCTCAGACTGAACAATTTGGGTAGTTTCATAAGAATTAATACCAAAATACATAGATGTAAAGGTTGATATTGATGTCACTAAAATAATCCAAATAAATATTTGAGTGAAAGCAACAGCACCAACACCAAGAACTTTACCCATCATTAACTGCGTAGGTTTTATTGAAGAAATTATTACCTCAACAACTTTACTTGTTTTCTCATCAAGAACACTCTGGAGGATAAAACTACCATAAATGAAAACAAACATGTAGATAAGAAAACCATTAAAATAGCCTAAACCAAATGCTACATCTGAATTTGACTGTTTGACACCTATCTCATCAGTACCCGAACTTAAACCTGAATCAACACTATAAGTCTCCATAGATATTCTTGTTCTTAGTTTCTCCAGAGACTCTTCATTTAACTTTAAATCTTGAATTTTTAGTTCCCTAATTTTATTTTCAATTAAGCTCTCAATACCGCTAATCAAATCTCCACCAGGTACATTTTTTGAGTAAAACCTTAATTCATCAGGATTATATATATCTAACTTAGGAATTTCTAGAGCTCCATAAATTATACCATCATCAATCAAATTCTGAATATCTGAAATTTTCTCATCACTTTTTAAAAAAATATTATTTTGAAATTTAGTTGAATCTTCAATGAAATTATTACTATCTAAAAAAGCGATAACACGTTCCTCTGATTCTTCGGTTGACAAAACAAAAACTGTTATAGCAATAAAAATAGGAAATATTAATGGGGTTAATATTGTTGATAGAATAAAAGACTTTTTCTTAACCCTCTGAAGGTATTCCCTCTCAAGTATTATCCATATTTTATCCATTTTTACCCTCCTCTACTTTCATTATAAATATATCGTTCATATTAGGTACTTTCTGTTCAAAAGAAATAATTTCAATGTTTTTTGAAATTTCAGAGAACATGTTTCTATATGATTTACCCTTTTTTAAAGAAAGCTCACTCTCGTATACATTTCTAGATAACTTATTTTGAGATATTATATCAAACAACTGATCATTTAATTCAATTTTTTTATCGTGCTTTAAAATGTAAGTATCAGATTTAGCGTTCATTTTTATTTCGTCTGTGTTTCCATCCAATATTTTTTTTGAGTTATTAATCATAGCTAGATGGTCGCAGAGCTCGTCAACGGATTCTAACCTATGTGTAGAGAAAATAATTGTCTTTCCTTCTTCTTTTAGTCTGAGAAGATTTTTCTTGACAAGGTTTGCATTGACAGGATCAAATCCTGAAAATGGTTCATCTAATATTATCAAGTCAGGGTTATGAATTACTGTAGAAATAAATTGAACTTTTTGACTCATCCCCTTAGACAAATCCTCAATATTTTTTTTCCACCAATTAGACACCCCCAAGTTTTCAAACCAATCAGCTGCAGAGTCTATACATTTATCTCTGGATAACCCCTTCAACTTTCCCATAAAAAGTAAAAAATCACCCACCTTCATCTTCTTATATAAACCTCTTTCCTCCGGCATATAACCTATCTTTCTTACATCGTCGTAGGTTATTTTTTTTTCATCAATAAAAATCTCACCTTGGTCTTGGTTTATGATTTGATTTATAATTCTGATCATAGATGTCTTTCCTGCACCATTAGGTCCTAACAAACCAAAAATACTTCCCTTCCTTATATCTAGAGAGACATTATCTAGTGCCTTATGATCAACATATGATTTACTAATATTTCTTACTGATAACAACGCTTATAGTTTAAATGTGAACTTATAGTTTCAATATAATGATCAAAAATTAAATTCAGAAATAAATCTCTAGATAAGCTTTAACCGTCAGGATTACATTTTATGAAACTTGGTTTAGGCAATGACCATGATTCCGTGTTCTCATAAAAACTATTGCACTCTGTTACATTACCCACATCCCATATTGAAAGATCTTGGTTAAAATACTTTGCATCATAAAACATTTTTTCCATGTTAGTTACATTTGATACATCCCAATTCTTTAGATCTTGAGCAATATCAGTTCCGTGAAACATCTCAAGCATATTTGTTACTTTAGATACATCCCATTGAGAAACGTCTGGATTTGCATAAAATGCACCTCTGAACATTCTCTTCATACTTACCACGTTTGAGACATCCCATTTTGATACATCTACATTTAAATTATATGCGTGAAAAAATACACCTTCCATACTTTCTACTTTGCTAACATCCCAATCTGATATATCCTGATTAAATCCATTTGTATTCCAAAATGTAAAAAACATTGATTTTACATTACTCAAATCCCATGTACTCATATCAAAGTCATCACTGATCTTGCATGGTAGTGAACAAAACTCTCTCATTTCCTCAACAAATGTTGTCACGATTTTGACATCTCTTTTATATGATGAAGGACCTAAAGATCTTAGATTTTTCCAATCATCAACTATTAAGATACTATCTCCATTAAATAAAATGACTGTATCAGTATAATCCTTTGCGAAAGACTCAGCCTTTAATGTTTTTTGATTGTCATCTAAGACAATAAAAGAGCATCCATACTCATTTACTGTAGTATTTTGGTGGGTTTCTGGGCATTTGTCAAATCTATTGATAATTCCATCGTTGTCGTAGTCGTTATTTTCTTGAGAACACCCTAATTCATTTACTTCTGTCCCTATATCTGTATCAGGACAAAGGTCATCCTTGTCAGGAACCCCATCATTATCGGAATCAATTATCTTAAAATTTGCAGTAATACTTACATTACGATTTATTTTAAAATTTATTTCTGGTTGATTACTGCTCACATCACCACTCCAAAAGTCGAATTCATAATGTTCGTTAGGAAATGCTTTCAAACGGACATCATCATTTTCATTGTAAAATTTATTAAGAAAATCAATTGAACCAGACTCAACTGGGAGAACTTCTAATGAAACAGTATACTCGATATTTTTTTCACAAGAAAATAAAAAGAATAAAAATGGGATATATCTTATCAAATTGTATGTTTTTTAATAAAATAGAAAAACGTATTCAAGACATTATTTGTTTTTAATTATAATGTTATAAAATATTTTGACTGTCAATTTTTAAGTTTAATTATTATTGATTTCATTTACGTGTGAAGAATATATCATTCCCTAAATTCTCAAAAAAAGATCCTAAAAAATTCTTTAAAATATTGAATAAAAGGGTAAATAATTATTTCAAAGAAAATAAAATAAAAAAAACTGGTAACTGGAAGCTTTACCTGAAATCCGTAATAGTTTTTTCAGTTTTTATAGTACCCTACTTTATGATTATGTTTTTAGATCTCAACCAATGGGTTTGTTTGGGACTAATAATGATAACAGGAGTTGGTATGGCTGGAGTTGGCATGAATATAATGCACGATGGGAATCATGGTTCCTTTTCTAGTAAAAGATGGGTCAATAAGTTAATGGGAAGTAGTATATATGTTTTAGCTGGTAATGCATATAACTGGCAGATACAACACAATGTCTTACACCACACATACACTAATATTCATGGCCATGATGAAGATTTAGCAGCAGGAAGAATTTTAAGATTTAGTGAACATACAAAATGGAAACCTCATCATCGTTTTCAACATATGTATTCCTTCTTATTATATGGACTTATGACAATTAATTGGGCTATAGTTACTGATTTTTTTCAGACAAGTAGATATATAAAACAAAAACTAGCATTTAAAAAATTTATTAATCCTTTTAAGCAGTGGATGAATTTGATTTTTACCAAAACAATATACTACTCGATATGGATTATAATACCAATGATTTATCTGGATTTTGCTTGGTGGAAAATCCTTGTAGGTTTCTTTTTAATGCACTACACAGCAGGATTAATTCTTAGTACAATATTTCAACTTGCGCATATTGTTGAGAAAGTTGAAATGCCCATCCCATTCAAAAATTTAGATATGAAAAATACATGGGCTATTCACCAGTTATTTACAACTTCCAATTTCTCAACAAATAATAGAATAATGAACTGGTTTTCAGGAGGTTTAAATTTTCAGGTAGAACATCACTTATTCCCTAACATATCTCACATACATTATAAGAAATTATCAGAAATTGTAAGAAAAACAGCTAGTGAATTCCAACTTCCATATAACGAGTACAAGACCACTAGAGACGCTATTAAATCACACTTTCTATTTTTAAAAAGTATGGCTAAAAAGCCAGTGATTATTTAATTATTTGGTAAACCCGGAGTTGGGTTTTCAAAAAATATCCATTTGGTAAAATCATTTTGGTCTCTGCCCATTGAAATATCTGTAGTTTGTTCAGGAAATGTGTAGGAATCTACAATTGTAAGTTTATCTTGAGATAATAGAATTATTGACTCTCCGCCCTTACTAAGTTTTTTACTAACATGGAGAACACCTTGCTCCTGATCATCGTCACACCAAATTACAAGATATCCCTTAGGCTGAATAGTTGTTGAATTAGGATCTGAATAGTTGAATGGAATTTGGTAGGGTTTATCATCATTTGGTGTATCTGTGAAATACATTCCACCAATATCAATAGGTTGATTTGAGTCGTTATACAGTTCTACCCAATCATCATAATCCCCGTAATTATCTTTACAGCATGAGTCATTACTTGCCAAAAATTCATTAATTATCAAACCCCTACCCTCAGTAGATAAATCTTCTTCAGTGCATGAAGTAACTAAAATTAAAATTAACATTAAATGAATAAATCTCATGGTAAACTAATTTAGGGATTGCTCAATGGAATTTTTCATTATATCAACATTATATTGCCACTCTAATAAACTTGGTTCTGGACTACCGTGTATTAAGTAAGCATCTTTAACCGCATCCCTAATTTGGGATGACCATTTATCGATAAGATGGTTTATGTTTGGCATATTATACAATTCGTTTTGAAAAATTTGATCAAGACTATCATACTTTATACTATAATCAGTGAAAGATCCAATAATCTTATCACATGCTGCAGATTTTTGCTTTAAATTAAATTGACCATAACTAAATCCTTTACAATCATTGGAAACTTCATTCCATTTATCTTTTATAGGTGTTACTGGATTTATGTTCTGAACTAGGTTCTCGAAAGCATTGTCGAGATCCCAAGGAATTAATTGTAATTTATTCTCATTCGGAAACTCATACCAGAAATAATTATGGTTTTCATAAGTCTTGCCTCCTTCCTGATAAAAATGCATGAAACCATCATCATTTGCTATCCTTCTATCAACAAGAATGGTTTTTAAAAAAATATCTTTATCAATCCAATTTTCAACAACAGATTTCACTTCACTTTTTTCAGATTCACTTAATAAATTAGAGAAGGATTTAATTTTTGAGACATCTGAGATCTCTTCATTTGTCTTTAATCCATCTTTAAAATATTCATCACTTCTTGACTCACCTTCACTATTTACAGGCCAAACCTCTTTATATAAGTTTCCTCCACCCCCATCAAAGTGTTGATTAGTATATGGACCGTCTATATTTTCTGTGTTAGCAAATAGCCCAGTAAATTCTCCATTAATATATAGTAAAGCATGATTTGATCTTGGTGCATTTATTCCAAAATTTCTATACATGTAATATCCTAGCCTCTCGTGCATCTTTGATTTATCTAAATTTTGGGAATGAAACTGAAGCTTTTTCATTCCATAAAATTTCTTATCTCCTTGCCGGTTAATCTTTATTTTCATCGATAGTTTTGGACATATTTTGTAGCCATTGGGATTAGTCCAGTCTGGACTTGAAAGACATCCAACCCAAGCTCCGATTGATCCTTTATACCTCACACCCACATTTTTAATTACCTTACCTTCAAAAACAAGAAATCCCTCAACATATTCCTCAGCCGCAGGATCATTATCAATTCTGTTTAGGTTCTCATCAGTAAGATAAATATCAAACCTATGAAGTTTATCTTGATCATAAATATAACTGGATGCATGACTCTCATCATAAGTGTATTCTTCAAAAGAACTAATAAAACTAGCTAATGAATCATTTTGAGATATTTTTAGCTCGTCAGACTTAATATCACAGGATATATTTATTAAAAGAAACAAAAATAAAACTACCCTGAATAACATATTATTTTACTTTAGTAATTTATGATTATTGATTTCTAAAAACTTTTTTTATCAATACTTTTTCTTTCTTATTGATTTTTAAAATTAAGATTCCATTGTAGTTATCAGATATATCCATTCTATGTGTAAAATTATTATTTGAATTCATAACGTTTTTTGATTTGTATACTCTGCCAAACATATCATATAGTGATAAGCTTACTTCACCGTCCCAAGATCTGCCTAGTTCAACATTTATGTGGTCATAATACGGATTTGGATATACATTATAATCAATGTTATCAGATTCAACGGATAATGGGATTGGCTCATCGTCATCAATGATAGTTACAACACCAATTGAACCAATATTTCCTCCAGCATTTTTAATATTTGAAACCTTGACAGATATTGATTCATTTGGTTCATCTATTTCATCCTGAACTGAGGTGATTGTAATATTTGATGATGTACCTGAATTAATTACTAATGGGTTCTCACTCACTGAAAAATCATCATTAGAAGCTGTTCCACTAAAATCAAATGTAATCTCTACATTACCTTTATTAGGTTCTTTTGATAACTGAATATTAACGTTAAAGGATTCCTCATTCTCATTAATTATGGATTTATCAATACTAAAACTTACATTTGGTGGCGAGTCAGAATTATCGTCATCCTGGATAACCAAATTAAGTTCATCTGAACCTATCAATTCACCGTTTTCAATATAAGAAAGCTTTAATTTTACAGATTCATATCCCTCCTCGGTATCGTCTTGAACAGACTCAATACTTAAACTACCGGGTTTTGAATTTGTAATTACCATCGTATCACCAATAATATTATAGTCTGACGCAGATGCTGAACCAGATAGTGAGAAGACTACTTTCATTGGACTATATGGTGAGACATCTCTTGTAAGTGTATACTGAATTAAAGCTGTTTCTTCATTCTCTGAAATAGTATCTTTATTTAGATTAAAGCTTATACCACTCTCTTTTGGTTTAAAATCCATCAGTTCAGGAATTGTAGCTGTCCAAATACCCCTACCATATGTTGCAATAACAATCTGACCCTGATCCCCAATCTCAAAATCATTAATCATCACATTAGGCAGATTAGAGTTTACTAAGTTCCAACTTTCACCTCTATCAGTTGACTCTAATAACCCAATTTCTGTACCGACCCAAATTATATTTGGATCGTATGGCATAACTACAAGAGCATTCACTCCTACATTTGGAAATCCGTTAGATGATTCACCTGTATCAAAATTAGAAGGGTAACCTGACAAATCTTCCCATGTAGCACCTAAGTCTTTAGACTCAAAAACTTTTGCTCTCTCAAAGTAAGAAAATAATAAGTAGACCGTTGAATCCTCTATTGGGTGAGAGTAAATACCTGAAACATAACCGTTTAACCCATCAGTAGGTAATTCAATTGGCTCAAATGTTTTACCCCAATCCTTCGACAAATGAATATTATAACTAGAAGAAACATATTGACCAGCATACACAAATCTTGGATTTGCATCAGAAACCTCAATTTCTCCTCCTCTGTAATTATTTCCTAGTTTTATGTATTCCCACGAATCACCAAAATTTTCTGATCTTATGATTCCGTTTGATGTTATACCATAAATCATATCGGCATCCTGTTTGGAACTTTCCAATTTGGAATAAAAAGGATTTCCTTCAGAATTGGCTTGTTTAAAACCACTAGTTGTCCAAAATGACCAAGGTCCATTAACACCTCCATCGTATGAAATTTTGGCACATCCGTTGTATTGGCATGTTACCATCATTCTTAAAGGATCCTCCCAGTGTGTAACTGACTCAAATCCATCACCAGAACCAACTCTTGATGCTTCTTGAGGACCATTAATTCCTGGTTCTCTTGTTAAATACGAACCATTATCTTGTGTGCCACCTAAATACTGATTTTTTCCTTTTACCTTAGATGCGTGATAGAACTGAGTTGTTCTATATCCAGCATCAATTGGTGGTTTTGAAGATCCACTTGGAGTCCAGGCCCACATAAACTCAGTAGCCTGCCAGCTTTTATCGTTAACTCCTGGATCAGAACTAAAGTCAGATATTGCGGGACCACCATCATTTCCAACAATTAGTCTAAAATTACTCACACCATCAGAGAAAATGCTCATTGTGTGTTGATCAGGATGGACATATCCATTAATTTTAGGAACTCCATCAGATGATATCTGACTGTAAACGTCAGTAATTGCTTGTGAAGATTTTGTTGTGTCTGGTCGAATAGTAAATTTGTGAATATTTATATCCCCAACATAAACCACCCTATCATTAAAAGGGTTTATTGCAATAAAGTTATTGTAATTACCTTGTTGTCCTATCCAGTTATCATCAAAGTATTCTGAGTTTCCCTTATCGCTTTCTTCAACGTGATGCCACGTATCCCCAGCATCATATGAAACATTAAGCATGAAAGGAGGCATCCCAGAACCTCCTGACTTAATTCCTGCATAGATAATATTTGGATCTGAATGAGACACAGCAATTTCGTTACGACTAAAAAAACCACCATTCTGAAATCCATCGTAATCTGATGTTTGAGTCCAGGTAGATCCTTTATCTGTGGATTTTATAACATTACCACCATTTATTGCCGCATACTGTATATTAAAATTACTAGGAGCATAAACTACTTGAGTTGCAGCTCGACATTCACCCTGATCATCGAGAACATTATAAACCATAGAGAAAGAATTTCCACCATCCGTTGATTTAAAAAGGTATGAATTACAATAATATTTATATTCTGTAGCTATGATTAATGTATTGTAATCAGATGGATCAACAATAATCCTGTAAACATTAGCAAAAGCTGGATCAACCTTTCCAGATATTTTAGGAGATATGTTAGACCAAGTTGCACCACCGTCATTTGATTTATATATTCCACTCCCGTTATCATCTCCAGATAATGATTTTTCGCCTGTTCCGGCATAAATGACATCTGGGTTGGATTCTGACTGTGCGATTGATACGAAATCTAAATTTTCAATATCTGGTGTTAAATTTGACCACACCATTTCCAAGGTTGATGGATTGTATACACCTCTCCATATTCCACCACCTATACTAGCTGCCAAATAGGTATTTCCTGTAGCGTCAGATTTGTCAGTTACCAGAGCTCTAGTTCTTCCTGATGCATTTTGAGGTCCTCTTTCAGTAAAAATAGATTTATTAGCAGCAGAAGAGCTAAAATCTGACTCATTTATTAAATTAGAAAAATTAGGTAAAGTATTTTTTCTACGAAGTTTATTTAACTCGAATTCTTTGTAGCCAGGAAAATAGTTTTTACCAGACTCATGTTCTTTAATTTTTTTTTGATATTCGACCCAACCCTTTAAATTAGTTGGTTTTTCTCCTACTTTTAATTTTTCATTGCAGGAAAATACAATGAAAGTAAAATACAGAAAAAGGTAAAGTTGTTTAGACACTTAATAAATCTAGTTAATTTAAATTTACTCTTCAATTTTTATTAATATATTCGAATAAAATTTAAGCAAATGAAAAAATTATTATTACTCATATTTATTTCGGTTACTAGTTTGTCATGTACTGAGAAGAAAATTAAAATGCAAGCCTACATGTCTCCTTCCTGTGGATGCTGTAAGAAATGGGTTTCACACCTTGAAAAGAATGGATTTGAAGTCGAGTCAATTTTCAGAGAAAATATGAGAATGATTAAATCAAAGTATAATATTGCTCAAGATCAAATATCTTGTCATACTGGAGTAGTTGGATCTTATTTCATAGAGGGGCATGTTCCAGCTAGTGACATAAAAAAATTACTTGATGAAAATCCTGATATTGCTGGGTTAACCGTTCCTGGGATGCCAGCAGGACAAAATGTCCCAGGGATGGAAACTGTCGACACTAATGCTAAATATAATGTGCTATCTGTCAGAAAAGATGGATCAACGTCAATCTGGAATATTTACAACTAAAGCATATTATCTAAAATAATTTTCAACTTTGAATTATTAACCTATAATTGTAGGTTAGCATAATGAAGTCATTTCTTAGAGAAAGTTATGATATAAAGTTTAATAAGTTAACCAGACTTCCTGGCTATGATATAAATAACTATCTGGGTACTTGTAATAATTCAAAATACATAATTAAAAAGTACCAACACTCTAATGGTGTGATTAATCAGATTAAATCTGAAAATAAACTTCTAGAGTATCTTAATGAAAAAAAATCAATTTATCCTCAACCAATTAAAAATATAAATGGTAAGTCATATGTTATCTATCATGATGATAAAAATAAATATGTAGTAAGACTTCTATCATATCTAAAAGGTAAATTTCTTGGTGAAATAAATCAAACAAAAAAAATTTTAGAATCACTAGGAGATTTTGCTGCAGATATGAATAAAGCAATATTAGGTTATGAAGATTTTTTCATTTCTTCAAGGGTTTGGCAATGGGATATTCAACACCTTCATCTCAATAAAAATTTTATAAATGATATAGAAAGTTCTCGTGATAGAAAATTAGTAAAATATTTTTTCCAACAATTTGACGATGTTGTAGTACCAGTTCTTCCTAGTCTTAGAAAATCAATAATCCATAATGATTTAAATGAGTGGAATATTTTATGTGATGACAAAGGAGTTTCTGGTGTTATAGACTTTGGAGATATAGCACATACTCAATTAGTTAATGAAGTTGCCATAGCCATGACATACGGAGCTTATGACAAAGATGATCCAATTGCTAACTCCTCATATATACTTAGCTCCTATCATAAAAAAGTACCGTTAACACATAATGAAATTTCTATACTTTATTATCTGATTACTGCTAAGTTATGTATGAGCGTATGCAATTCAGCGCATTCCAGAAAAATAAATCCTTATAATAAATATGCATTGATTAGTGAAAAAAATGCCTGGAAGACTCTAAAAAAATTTATTAGATATAGTCCAAGGTTTGTTGAAAATAAATACAGAAACTATTTAAATATAGATTCAAAAAAAACTCTTAATTCAAAAGTAATAAAGTCTGAAAGAGATAAAGTCATAAGTAATATTTTCTCCTTGAGTTATGATGAACCTATTGCAATGGAGAGATCTGCATTTCAGTATATGTTTGATTATGACGGAAATAGTTATCTAGATGCTTACAATAATGTTCCTCATGTAGGTCACTGTCACCCAGGAGTAATAGAAGCTGCATCAAAACAGATGAAAAAACTAAATACTAACACAAGATATCTTTATAATATAATTAATAAATACGGATATAAACTTCTTAAAAAATTTCATAAATCATTAAACAAAATTTATTTTGTTAATTCAGGAAGTGAGGCTAGTGATTTAGCTATAAAATTAGCCTTAGCGTATTCAAATAATAAAAATATAATGGTTATGGAAAATGGGTATCACGGACATACTCAGAGAGGAACTGATATCAGTGAATATAAATTTAATCATGTAAGAGGCCAGGGGAAAAAAGACTATATAATTCCGGTACAAATGCCCACAAAAAGAGATTATCTAGAGGAGAATGCATACATCAATGAGTCCATCAATAAAGTCAAAAATATTGCTGCATTTATTTGTGAGCCAATCCTCGGGTGCGGTGGTCAGGTTCCTTTACCAAAAAATTATCTAAATAATATATATAAAAAGGTTAGAGATGATGGTGGTGTATGTATAAGTGATGAGGTTCAAACAGGTTTTGGGAGACTTGGAAAAGTATTTTGGGGATTTGAATTATATAATGTTATACCTGATATTGTTGTGTTGGGTAAGTCAATGGGTAATGGTCATCCAATTGGTGCGGTTATAACAACAGATAAAATTGCCTCAAAATTTAGTGAAGGTGTTGAGTTTTTTAGCTCTTTTGGTGGAAACCCAGTCTCTTGTGCAATAGGACTATCAGTTCTTGATATTATAGAGGAAGAAAAATTACAAGAAAATGCTAAAATAGTAGGCGAATATTACAAAAAAAAATTGCAAAAGCTGAAAAGAAAATATAAAGTAATTGGAGATATAAGAGGTGAAGGTCTATTTTTAGGAATAGAAATAATAAGTGAAACAAATTCAAAACCAGATCAAAACCTTGCACACTTTTTAAAAAATAAATTAAGAAAAAAACATATTCTAGTCGGAACAGATGGGCCACATAATAATGTTATCAAGAGTAAACCACCAATTTGTTTTGATAAAGTCGATGCAAAAAAAGTAGTTGACTCAATTGATATGATATTAAGTAAAAAATTAACTTATTAAATTATTTTTTTGATAATATTAAAACAATTCCCCTATCTTTTTCTACCCTTATTTCTTGATCAACTTTTAATTCAACTCTACTTTGTAAGCCAGATATCATAGGGCTGATTAATGTTGATTTAGATTTATCAAATCCTAATTTATCCCAATCAATATTTAATCG
>TARA_B100000963_G_scaffold95403_2_pt1 | contig 15434 bp, 10 predicted proteins | sample TARA_B100000963 | Tara Oceans TARA_B100000963 (sample SAMEA2622097) | marine metagenome | biome: marine biome (ENVO:00000447); feature: surface water layer (ENVO:00002042); material: "saline water (ENVO:00002010), including plankton (ENVO:xxxxxxxx)" | depth 5 m | reverse complement strand
TCGTTAAGACTATACGGAGAGTTGGTGCCGTTTGGGTCGTAGTTGAGCCAACGCTCGATGTCGGCAGACAATCTGCCGATCACGCTTTTATGCCGATTAGTCAGATCAAAAACGGAGCTGTTGTAGGTGCCGCAGCCGTCGGCTCCCAGCGCAGCTTTTGCCTCCTCAAACAGCGCTTCATCGAGCGTATAGTCGCACTCTAAGTAGGTGGGATTGCGTACTTCGAGTTCATCCACATTGACCAGCATAGGTCTTAGGTTTAAGTGACCAACGGAGGAGGGGTGGTCGAGGAGGTGCAGTAGGTCAGCCCTACCTCGAGCTTCGTCCAGCGATCGTAAGCCTAACTGCGCCAGAATTTCTCTGACTTCATGAGAGATATTAAGCAGGTATTGCGCCAGGGCGCGAGCATCGCCGTCGAACGCCTCCTCATTGGTGGTTAATCCAGCGGGGCATTTGATATTGCAGTTCTTCGCCATGACGCACTTGAGCATCATCAGAGCCGTTGTTCCAAATTCAAAGGAGTCGCCGCCCAACAAGCTCGCTTTAACAACATCCGATCCTGTTTGCATCGCCCCGGAACAGCGCAAGCGGACTTTCTGTCTTATACCGTTAAGACAGAGTGCTTGATGGACTTCCGCTATACCTAATTCCGCCGCTCTGCCGGTGTATTTGAGCGAGGTCACCGACGCGGCACCGGTACCACCGGTGCTGCCTGCCACATTGATGACGTCGGCGCCCGCTTTGGCGACTCCGACGGCGATGGTGCCGATGCCCTCTGAGCTCACCAGTTTCACCACTACTCGAACCCGGGCAGCTTTCGCGTCGTGAATGAGTTGCCCAAGGTCTTCTATCGAGTAGGTGTCGTGATGCGGAGGTGGCGAAACCAGCTCTACGCCGGGGGTGCCGCCTCTGGCCGCAGCGATCTCAACGGTAACTTTCGCGGCCGGCAACTGGCCACCTTCGCCCGGTTTAGCGCCCTGACCTATTTTTATCTCTATTTCCTGGAGGTGCGGATCGGCCAGATAGCCCGCCCAAACGCCAAAGCGTCCGGACGCGAATTGCTTTATTCGGCTGGAACGGATTGTGCCGTAACGTGAGATATGCTCGCCGCCTTCTCCGCAGTTCGACATGCCGCCCACCATATTTGTGCCGTGTGCCACCGCTTCATGCGCGGTTGCGACTAAGGCGCCGTGAGACATGGCGCCCGAGGCCAACCTAGGCGTTATCTCGGATGCCGGTTGCACATCCGATAGCGGAATCGAGGAGGGCGCGGTTCGCACTCTAACGACATAGTCCAAGGCTTCGCCGGTAGCGTGCAAATGTAGACGTTGTCCGGCAACGTACTGGCGCAAGATGTCGTTGCCGAATCGATCCGCAAAGGACGCGCCTAATGCCTCCAGACGACTCGTGCTCTGGATCCCAGGCTCCAGCAGACGCAAAGCAAATTCGCCCTCGGCCAGCTGGGTGACTTCCAGACCCCTGATGAAGAAATCGCGATTGCCGGCTCGATTGAAGCGCATCATCTCGCGCTTAAAGTCTGCCGAAGTTGTCAAAAACGAAATATCAGCGGGCAAGGCCAAAACGTCTCGCAGAGCGGCCGGCCTTTTCAAACGCTCGGTGGCCATGCTTTCTGTGAAGCTCCGGTAACCCTGAGTGATTTCGAAGCCGTCTATCTGTGCTTTTGAGAAATAATCGAAACTGGTGTTCGCGTAGCCGTCGTCAGTTATGCCTAAAGCGTCGGTCATTTGATTCAGGGTAAGTAAACGTAACGGCTCGGCGCCCTCAAAGTCGTCAGCGCTGGGAAACTCCAGCTTCTCTTCCGTCAGATTTACGAATTCGCGCACGGCACGCGTGCCGAAAGAGTGACCTGCCCCCTCTGCGCGCTCTTTGAATAGGCCTAAAATCGGCAGGTCGTTCATATCCGCAACCGATAACGCGCGCTGGTGCCAATCTGCAGCAGAGCGCGCTATTCGATCAAAGCGCACGCCACCAACCGGTGCCTTCATGTTCGGGAAATAGCGACTGAACACAGGGTCATCAGTGTCCAAAAAATTCGGTTCGAAGAATTCCCCGCCGGAGTAGCTTTCGACTGTGCACAGTCCTACCTTGCCCATGGTTTTCATGAGCGCTTTCTCTGCTGCTTTGGTAAATTTTGCGTAGGCGGACGCTGGATCGTTTGGTGTGGTTTCTTCGGCGCGAGTCTGCACGGCGGAGGCGTAGATTGCGCTGGCGCCAAACCCCAAGGCACAAGCGATGTGGTGAGAGGATTTTAATTGCCCGCTATCGATAATTATCGATACTTTGAGTCTCAACCCTTCCTCAATAAGTTTCTGGTTAACCGCGGCAATCAGCAGGGTCATAGGCAGCGCTGCCATGCGGCGCGATATTTTTCTATCGGAGAGAATGGCTATGCCGCCAGAGCGGTCGGCGAATTCCGCTACCTCTTGCGCGACCTGATCTAAGGCGGCTACAAGATTATTCTCATTTTCCCGATCATCCTGCGTATCGACATTAAAAATGGAGTCGAAAGACATACAGGGTGTGTGTGTCTGCAGGCGAATCGTTTCCAGTGTCTTTAGATCCAAAATTGGCGAATCGACGATAAGTTGCTTAGAGCCAGTCGGCCCTAAAAGAGGTTTTTCCCCCAAGGCAACTCGCAGCGTCATGCCGTCCGCTTCCCTGATTGAGTCCAGCGGCGGATTCGTCACTTGGGCAAAGCGCTGACTGAAATATTTCGCCACACCGCCCTCGTTATCATTCAGGGCGTTAATGGCGTTGCCATAGCCCATGGCCGAGACTCTTTCGATACCCACGGACAGCATCGGATCGAGTAAGAATTTAAAACTTTCTTGGTTGTGCGAGTAAGCGACGTAGCGAGCGGCGATGTTTAGGTCACCCTGATAATTCTCGGTTTCGAAGAATTCTTTGGTTGCCGGAGTGGGGAGTGCCCGCACATGAGTTTGCGCGCTGGCGAGGGCGCTGGCGTAATCGCGCTGCTTGGAGAGCTTTTCCAAAGCCTCCACCGTTTCGTAGATCCGTTGTTCCTCATGGTCGTAATACATCATGCCGCCAGCCTCTATACGGCCGCGACGGATGATCTGTTCTGCCGGAAACTGAACCTGGCCCGCTTCGGACATGACCGCCAAGTAATCGTCTGTTTCCACCGAGCGCAGCGGTCTCAGCCCGAGCCGATCGAGCCGAGCGCCAATGATCCGACCGTCGCCAAAGATCAGCGCAGCCGGCCCATCGTTCTTTTCCTCGTACAGTGAGAAATACTCCAGCATATCTCTGACCGATGGCGAGAGCCGATGATCGTTTTCCCAAGCGGGTGGCATCATAGAAACAACGGCTGAAACAAGATCAACCTCACCGCGATGGACTCGGTATCCGAGGGTCTGATCGAAGCGGCTGCTGTCTGACTGGCCTTTGGGTCGGTGAATATCGCTTTTTCTCGCTTTGGCCTCCGCCACTTCGGAAAGCCGGTTCTTTTTATCCGTGTTCAATTCACCGTTGTGTGCCATTAGTCTGAACGGCTGGGCCATCGAGGGATGAGGATCGGTATTCGTGGAAAAACGTGTATGGAAAAAAAGTGTGTGCACGCAATGGTCCGGCGCCGCAAGATCTTCAAAATAGGGCACCAATTCCCAAGAATTTAAGCGCCCTTTGAGAACCTGTGTTCGCGATGACAGCGACAACGGGTATAAACCTTCCAGATGCTTGTCCTGATAGGCGATGGCTTCGATTGCGACCAGAGCGTTATAGATGTTCGAGTCAAACTCAGCGGGCGTTGCGCTCTGCCGCGTGGCAAAAACCCACTGGAAGATCGGAAGCTGCAGGTCGTGGCCTCGAGGCTCTATAGCGTCTCGGTTCACCGGCAGTTCCCGACGCAGAATCACCTCAAGTTTGGCGCTTTCCAGCACATTGCCCACAGCCTCAATCGCAGCTCCTCGCGATTTCTGGTCAGCCGGTAGAAAGAAATTGCCGACGCCGTAGTGTCCGCGGGTGAGTTCCCGAGACGTCAGTCTGGAAAAAAACGCGTCGCTCAGATCGATACAAATTCCCGCCCCATCGCCCACCCCGGCAGAGGACATACCGCCTCTATGAGGTACCGCGCACAGGGCCTCGTGACCTTTGTTGATTATATCGCGGCTTTGCCGACCGTCTTTACGCGTAATAAAACCAACGCCGCATGAACTGTGTTCTGCAGAGTGGTCGTACAGCAGCTCTGTTTTTTCGAGCGGCGTCTGAGGGGCGTTTGAGTGCGGCATGCCGGTGACTTGAATGTTATTGCTTATGCGTAACCGGCGCTGCTAGACGCACCGGCGTGCTCCTGGCCAATAGTGTCCAAGAGAACAGGGCATATTAAACCAAATAGTAATAAAAACGATAATCATTCTCATTACAATTAACAATTGTCTCAATTAGCGTTTAATCGACGCGGCCGAAAAGTGGTGCAGCCAGCCGTGCAGGGGAAACAAGCGACGCGGCTTGCTGAATTTAAGTCGGTAGAGCTAAAACTTAGGTGGCGTGAAGTGTCAGCGGATTTACCATATCAGTATTGGCAACGAAAACGGCGGCCATACTTTAGACATTGTTTGCCCGCAAGGAGCAACTGGAGCTGGAAATCATGATCTCCCAAATATTCAACAAAAACAGGGTCTTAGCTTATCCTACAAGCTTGGCTCTTTGCTTCTAATAGGGTCTGCTGATGGGCGCGATGGAATGCCCGAACGGCCGCTGTTATGTCGTTTTTTGGTGCTCGAGCACGCGCTGCGGGGGAAGCAGACGGCGCTTGCTTGTACTCGCTTGTGTTTACTAAACCAGCCTGAACAGAAACCCGCAGATATTAAGAGACTGTCCTGCCCGGCTGCGGTCGGCCACCAGTAGGTCCGCCGCTGCTAAACCGTCGCCGCGACCATCGTTGGCGCTGACGAACCTAATCGTCGCGTCATCTAGGCTTATTGTGCCGTCATTTGCTGGTCGTCCGATCGCTTGCGCCCAGCGCTCGGCCATCGATTCCGGCTCGTCGGCCTGAATGTCGATGGCCACGATGTCGGTCACCACCTTGTTGGTCGAGTGGTACTGCCAGTCATTGCCGGCCCACAACCAACTTTCTGCTGGCTCTGCCTGATCCAGAGATAAGATGGCGCCGCCTACGTCCTTCGGATGCAGATGGATGCCGCGTATCGACGCGCCGTGCGCGTCGACTTTACCGTCGTGAACGATGCGCATGCCGTTGTTTTCCACGCGGGTCTTATGCTGCTGCAGTTCATCTGTTTGCAATAACACCATGTAGCCGCCTTCACCGCCCCGGCGTTCCAGAAAGCGGCCTGCCGTGGTGCCTTGTTGCTTCGGCGCAACGATCTCAAGTATTTGATCACCAATCGCGTAGAGGCCGTGCCTGAGGCCGAAGTGGGAGAGCCCTGGGTCGCGGTAGCAGACTTCGAGGCTGAGCTGGTCGCAGATTTCGTGTTCCGCGCCGCGCAGGTTTGGTGTCACTAAAGCAATTTGTCTGAGTCGCATCATAATTTGGGCTCAACCAGTCGAGAAACATTCTTTCGGAGTTTAGCCAAACAGATTGTGCTTTACGAGGCGTCGTCGGTTGCATTACCAGTGGCGCTTGAGGAGGAATTGGCTTTAACTGTGGGTACCAAAGCGCGGTGACAGGAGGAGGGGATTGATGAAGATTGGCATGATGTTGGGTTTTGAGGATTCGATCAAAACGATCGCGACAATTGCTCAGGAAGCCGAGCGTTCTGGTATTTATAGTTTGTATACAGTGGATGCTGGCAGGAGCGCTACGATCACGGCGGCGGCAGTCATCAACGCCACTCAGCGAGCTAAAGTAGGCACCTATATCGTAAACGCGTTTGCCCGTGAACCATGGATGACAGGGCTTGAGGCGCGAGATCTCAATGAGATCAGCGACGGCCGTTTCGTCCTTGGCGTGGGGACGGGTAACCTGCACTTTAACGACCTGTATATGGGCATCGATTCGTCCAAGGCAAAAGCAAAAATGCGTGATTTTATGGAAATCGTGCGGCAGGTAGTGAGTGGTCAGGCAGCCCAGCGGGTGCGCTATCAGGGCGACGTCCATCGCATTCGCTGGCGCGCGACCTGGAACCCGACCACGCCGCCGCCGCCGGTATATATGGCGGCCTCTGGACCGAATATGGTGCGACTTGCCGGCGAAGTTTCCGATGGTGTAGGCATCGGCATTATGTCGTCGGTTGAGTTCGTTCGTGACATTGTGCGACCTAATGCGCGACAGGGTGCGGAACAGGCGGGCCGAGACCCAGAGGCTTTGGTGTTTCCAACCGCCGCTACCATAAGTATCAACAAAGACGTGGACGCGGCGCGCGAGGCCAGCAAACGCGCCATCTGTAAGCTTTATCATCCGATACCGCATCCGTACTACGACTCGCAATTGCGACAACTCGGTTTTGCTGAGTTCGCCGATCAGGCCACTCAACTGGTTCCGGCGGGCCGGCTAGCAGAGGCTATGACTTTGGTGCCGGACGCGGTGGTCGATACCATGACCATTACTGGCAATGTTGAGCAGTGTGCTGAACGTATTAAGGCCTATGAGGGTATCGCGGATGAATTGATTCTCGCTCGAACAGGTCAGCGAGACGACCAACATACGTTGGCAGATTACGAGACCCTGTTTCAGTTGATTGGCGCCGCAGCGGGCTAACTAACCAAGCGCTGGCCGCCCTTGGGTGTCTAGGAACGGTATACAGGCTTCCTCATAGGCGGCAATTGTCGCCTAGGGTTTACTTGCGATATCGAAGCTTGCGACACGATCCCCGTGAGCCGTGCCCAACCACACCCGCCCCGCGACGGGTGTAGCAACTGTTGCGAAACCGAAGGTATCACTACCTAACGTCCAAACTCTTTTCTCCTGTAGATCGCCTGTGTCGAGTTCATGAATGGAAAAGGGTAGAAAACAATTTGTGGCGTCCGCAGGGCAGCTTTCTAGATACTCGGTGATGGTCATGTCGTGTTTGGCGGCCCAGACAGATCCTTCTGCCATAGTCAGGTTGTCAGCGCGTCCACCTAGATGCGTCGCTTGAATCGCACCTGATGCGATATCGAACTTTTGAGTTTTTCCGGAAAACCAGTAGTTAATAAAAAGCGTCTTCTCGTCGTTGGTAATTACGATGCCGTTTGGGAATCCGCCCTCGGTGCCCGCTATGGCTTGAAAACCGTCTTCTGCGTTCCAAGACCAAACCTGCCCGGAATCTGCGCCAGCTAGCCCTGCGGCAAGGACATCGCCAAACGGCAGCTTAAGATTGTACATTTCGGTTGTGTAGAAGCCGCCATCGCTGGTTAGCGCTAGATCATTAAACATAGGCTGGCGCGCTCCCGACTCGACAGTTGGCGATTCGACACAGCCGCGCCAGATCAGTTGATAACCGGCCTCGGTCGATTCCAGCTCGAAAAATTCTACGGTTTCTTTCGGAAAATGGTTGGTCACGGCAACCATTTGGCGGCCGTCTTCGCGTTCAGTCAGATCCATGCCATGGGTAGAAAACTCTGTGCTGGTGCGAGTGCAAGCCGGATCGCCCCAAGAATTAGAATCCATAACAACCTGTAACGGTGCGTTTGCCATAGTAGTGAGATTGATAAGGGTCATTTCCGTTGCATAGGGTTCGCCAAGGCTGCCTAACCCAGTCGCTAATAGAAACTTGCCGTCCGGTGTAGCAACCAAATCCTCTGCGTTTTTGTAGCCGCACCACGCCGTTACAACACCGTCAGTGGAGCAGGGCGCTACTGACGCTGTGGTGGGCGCAGTGTCGGAAACGCTGGCGCTGTCAAGACAGCCTGCAAGGGCCGGCGCAGCAAAGATGAAGAGCCAAAAGCGAAGGCGCGTTGAAAGATTCATAGGGTTACCGAGAGTTGGTTGCGTAGTGCGCAAAGTATCCTCAGACGGTATGTTTGGCAACGTCATGAGTCGGTTACTGTTTGACGCTTAAAGCGAAAAACACCGTTGAGGTGGTGAAAAATTTCTGTGCGTTTGGATGTGCCTAGGGTGTGCGGTTTGTCATGATAGGCGACCTTACCGGGGGCAACAGGGCTAACCAGACATGATTATCCAGACCGACTATCGCATACCTAGCGCGTTTCCAGGCTATACGCTCCTCTTGAGAAACAAATGCGACAACGCAGGCAGCCCCAGGTCCCAGCGCAACACAGTGTTGTTTGTGCACGGGGCAACCTACGGCTCAAGCGATACTTTCGATTATCAAATGTCCGGGCGGTCTTGGATGGACCATCTTGCCGCCCAACAGTTCGACGTTTGGTGTTTGGATCTTTTGGGTTATGGGCAGTCCGATCGTCCTGCAGAGATGGATCAGCCTGCCGCTGCAAATGCGCCGATTGTGACCACTGCCCACGCGATACAAGAGGTAAATCATGCGGTCGCGTTTATTTTCGACCAACGCCAAGTCGGGAAACTCGACCTGATCGGCTACAGCTGGGGCACAGCGATTTGTGGTGGCTACGCGGGCCAGTATCCGGATAACGTGGCCCGTTTGGTGCTGAGTGGCGCACTCTGGATTGAGGGCATGGCGCCTGCGGGCGCGCCGCAACAAAGTCTGGGTGCGTATCGCACCGTGGACGCCGAATCGATGCTGCGACGCTGGTCTACTGCCCTGACGAAAGATGAGCTCGACCGTATTGTCAGTGAAGACGCTCGCAGCAACTGGTGCAGGCAGACGATTTCTTGCGACCCGACTTCTGCACAGACGGGGCTGCTACGAGCACCCACCGGTGTGATGCAGGATTTTATGCACTATCGAGAGTCGGGAGCAGATTGGTATGACCCGAGCCTTATCGTTGCGCCGGTGCAGATCGTCGTCGGCGAACTCGATCAGGAAACGACGCCCGCTCAGGGGCAGCAGCTGTTCTCGCGTTTAATTGCGGCGAAAACTAAACAGTTCACCGTGATCGGTCAGGGTACCCACTCACTGCTGCTGGAGAACAACCGTCACCAGCTTTATCGTGTGGTCGACGCTTTTCTTCACGGCCAAGCTGCAGATTGAGGGTGCTTAAAAATTTTCCCAATGCATGATCGGACGCTGAGCCTGGGCCGAATCAGCTTCAGCGGCCCTTTTAATTTAGTCTGCGCCTGGCATGGTCTGCGAAAAACGCGCATCTTTGGTTGTTTCTTCGCGCTGCTGTGCAGTGGTCTGGCGTTTGCGCATCCGGAAGACGAGTTGTGCGATCCTAGTCGCGATGCCATGGATCCGCAGCTCTGCGCCATGCTTGCCCAGTTGAACAGTGCGGACGGCTCGCTGAACCAGCAGTCAACACCTGTCCTAGGTGTGCTCGAGCGTCGCGGTGTGTTGGAGACGTTAGGCCAATACGTCGTTGTCGGTGTGCGCCACATAGTGCCGGGTGGTTTGGATCACATTCTATTCGTGCTGGCGATTTTCCTTGCCGCGCGCACCGTCGGCACACTGATTTGGCAAATCTCGGCGTTTACCTTGGCGCATACGACAACGCTTGCGCTTGCTGCCACGGGGTTTGTGAGTTTGCCCGCCAGTTTCGTCGAGCCTGTCATTGCCTTCACCATCGCGTTTGTTGCAGCTGAAAATATCTTCTTGAAAGATTCGGTTAAGTGGCGAGCAACGGTGGTGTTCGTATTTGGCTTAATTCACGGGCTGGGGTTTGCGAGCTTTTTCAGTGGGCTTGAGTTGCCGGCGGGGCTTTTTTGGAGCGCTTTGGTTGGTTTTAATCTTGGGGTGGAAGTCGGTCAGCTGAGCATCGTTGTATTGGCAGCGCTTGCTGTGCGCTTAATGTTCAAAGCATCTGCAGAAAGCGCCACCTATCAAAAATGGATTGTGCGACCGGGCTCAGCCCTTATCGGGCTGAGCGGTCTGTGGTGGGGCATCAGCGCATTGCTGGATTTATGAGAACTATTCTGTCGTAAAACCACGCCCTTCAAGCAGCGGTTCGATGCTCGGGTCCTGTCCTCGGAAATTTCGATAAAGCTCGCCGGCAGGTTTGAGGCCGCCCGCCTCGTATACCCACTTTTGTAAGCGTGCCGCTAATTTTGGATCCCAAATGTCTTCGGCTTGTTTAAAGGCGTTAAAACCGTCGGCGTCTAGAATCTCCGACCACAGGTACGCGTAGTAGCCGGCAGAATAACCGCCGGCGAAGATGTGGCTAAAGTATTGCGAGCGGTAGCGTGGCTCGATCTCTGGAATGAGACCGTAGCCGTCGAGCACCTGTTTTTCGAACGCTCTGGCGTCGGTAATGTTCGCGGCTTCGGCGGCTGTCAATGAGTGCCAAGCGAGGTCGAGCAGCGATGCCGCGACGTACTCTGTCGTATAGAAGCCCTGATTGTGGTTAGCTGCGCGACGGATTTTCTCTACCAACTCAGTAGGAATCACTTCGCCAGTCTTGTAGTGGGTCGCGTACATCTCCAGCATTTCTGGCTGGCTCACCCAATGTTCTAGAATTTGTGCCGGGAATTCCGTGTAATCGCGCGGCCCGTCAACGCCGGAGAAGCTGGGGTAATCTATTTGCGTCATCAAGCCATGAAGCCCGTGACCAAACTCATGGAACAGCGTTTCCACATCGGAGAAGCGCATCAATGTGGGCTCGCCTTCGGGGGGCTTAGGAAGATTCATATTATTCGTGATCAAAGGACGAATCCGCTCTCCATTGATATTCGAAGCGCTGCGATAGCTGCTCATCCATGCGCCGCCGCGTTTCGAATCTCTGGCATACATATCGGTCATAAATAGCCCCAGATGTTCGCCAGCACGATCTTTTACATCGAATGAGACAACGACTGGGTTCCAACCCGCAACGTCAGCCTGCTCAAAAGACAGGCCAAACAGTTTATTCGCCATAGCGAATGCGCCCTGTTGGACGTTTTCGAGCTTGAAGTAGGGCTTAGTTATATTTTCATCCAAGTCGTAGCGTGCCAGACGCAGTTTTTCGGCCAGATGCCACCAGTCCCATGCTGCAAATGTTGTTTCGCCCATCATGGCCTGCATGTCGGCACGCTCTCGTTTGGCCTGGGCGAGGCCGGGACGCCAAACGCGCAATAAGAAATCTTCAGCGCCCTTGGGTGTTTTCGCCATGTTGTATTCAAGAATGTAGTGGGCGTGCGACTCGTAGCCCATCAGGGCAGCTCGCTTGGCGCGCAGCTGGGCAATTTTGATAGCGATCGGGCCGTTGTCTCGCTCGCCAGCGGCGCCGCGTAATCGGTAGCCGTTAAACAGCTTTTCTCGCAAGGATCTGTTCGTCGACTGCACCATAAAGCTTTCGTAGGCCGACCGATTTAAACCGACCACCCACGCGTTCTGCGCATCATCGTAAATGGCGGCCTTAAAATCGCTGCTCAGGCCGGCGGTTTCTGCTTCGGTTTTTAACACCAATTTGAATGCTTTGGTCTCAAGCAAAAGGTTTTGAGCGAACTGTGTCGTAAGCCTGGAGATTTCTTCGTTAATAGCCGCTATTTGCGCTTTTACTTCTGGAGCGAAAGCGGCGCCCGCGCGCACGAAACTGCGGTGGGTGAGTTCCAACAGCCGCGCTTCTTGCTCGCCTAGGTTAAGTGACTCACGCGCATCAAACACCGCCTTGACCCGCTCATAGAGCACAGGGTTGAGCGCGATGGCGTCACTTTCCCGCGTCAGCATGGGGTAGATCTGTGTCTGAAGTGCCCGCAACTCGTCGTCGGTGTCTGTGCCGGTGATGTTGCTGAAGGTGGCGGCTACCTTATCCAGAGATTCACCCGAGACTTCCAGCGGCACAATGGTGTTACTGAATGTGGGGGCTTCTGGATTACCAACGATCGCGTCGATGTCTGCACGCAGTTCCTGCAGAGCTTTCTTCACCGCCGGCAAATAGTCATCGGTGCTGATTTCGGCAAATGGCGGTACGCCAAAGGGTGTTTCCCAGTTCTTGCGGAACGGGTTATCTGCAAGCTCGCTGTCGCTGACCGTCAAATCGTCTGTGATGGGCTCTGCCGTGTTGTTACCACCGCCGCTCTGTGGCTCGGACTCGCCGCAGGATGCGGTCAGAGCGGTGAAAAGCAGCAACATGGATAAACGACCGATATTCATTATCTCTCTCCAGTACAGGTAGTAAGCGGTTGTCTTGCGCCGGTCAGAAGCGCCTAAATTTGTCGAGAGCTTATACACTGGTTGTAGAAAAGACCACGAGCAAACTGGCCGCAGCTGAGCCCGTTGACCTTGTTGTTAGGTTTGATGCGCGATTGCTCAGGCCGCTTTCGTTACCCTGTGTTGGGACAGGTTTCGATGTGCGTTCAGCGAGCAGGTGTTGGGCAGCGCGTTGTCGCGAAGCGCCGAGACGGCGTGTTAATGCACTGCAAATCTGACGAAGAGCGCTGGGTGGTCGCTCAGCGGTCCAGCGTCGTTCTTAAATTGAGTGTCTTCACCTGAATCGAGAACCTCCAGATCGGCGTTCAGGCCGTCGCGAAAGTAGACGTAATCCAGCACCGGCCAGCCTCGTTCGGCCTGAGAGCCGGTTTCCGCGCGCGTCAGTTGCAGGCGATCACGAAACTGCAGCAGCAGCGCTTTATCTGCAGCAGACTGCCAATTCAGGTTGAGATCACCCGCGAGGATAATCGCCTCATCGCGAGCTAGCTCCTGCAATGCAACAGCGATCTGATTTAGCTGCGAGGCTCTTGCGTTCCGGTCAGGTGTGCTGCTTCCGGCATCGAGGTGGGTATTAACGAGGAAGATACGATGGCCGGCAGACGACTCCAAAATGCCCAGCTGAAAGCCCTTTTGCGCAAAACAATCATTTAATCGAACCAGCCAGCCAGAGCATGCATTGAATGCGGTGAACGACGTCCGAAGTTGCCAATGCTCTGTATTAAAGCCGGTAATGGTCGTGAGGCCCGAGCCGGAACAAACAAAACATTTCTGCGAGCCAAGATTTTCGCCTCGTGAGGCGCTGTGAGATTTTGGTAACGATCCTAGCAGTAGCTCGTGATGCGCGAAGTCCTCTTGCAACAACGCCAGTTCATAGCCCTTGGTCAATTCGGCGATCCGCGGAAAACGTTCGCTCGGCCGGTCGCCGGCGATAATGGACGGCAGCCCGTGAGTGTTGTACACCAGCACATCAAACTCGAAACTAGCTTTTGCGGTCGCGTCAATCGCCGTCAATGGCCAGCAAACAGCCAAAATCAGTAAAGCCTTAACCCCAGCGTTACTCGGCAATGGATGTTGAGCATACATAATGGCGCTTGGATGGCAGCGAGATCTGGCGCTTACGAATAGTTAGGGCTTGAGATCAGTACAAAGACCATCACGCAAGGTGTATCGCCGTAGTTTCGCCACGCATGGGCGGTAGCCCGCTGCACAACAATATCACCCGCAGCAAGATTTACCGATCCGCAATCCAGTTCTAGGGTGATCTCGCCTTGCAGCACAATGCCGTAGTCTATGGTCGGTGTTGTGTGCATGCCGGGTCGTTCCTCCTCCATCGCATTTCCCGTATTGAATCGCGATGCAGCGGCACGCAGTGATTCCGGATCGTAGGCGGTGCCGTCGTTGGGCCTGAATGTAAATACTCGAACTCGAGAGCCGCCTGCTGGTGGCACCAGGTCGAAGGTGTCTGCCGCGGCGGGATCGGTCTCGGTATTCGGGTCGAAGCGAGCGGGGTCGTCGATCCAGATTTCCTCATCTAAAAATGCCCCCAGATCGACCGCTCCGGGAGTGGGGCCATCGTGCAGGAAGTAGGATTTTCCATCGGCATTATTCGCGGTCACTATTCTTCGTGCAGGCATAGTTTAGGTTCTCCGGTTCAGTGGTCGCTGAGTTTTGGTCGGTTTTAGGGACCACAGTCTACTCAGAAAAAATCCGTGGGCGCGAATGTTTCCGAACCCCCGAGGCAGGTCTAATTGCCACTCACCCGATAAGTTCTGCGCCGTATGGCGCACCTACTGTTGAGCGCTTTGGCGAAACCAACGAGAGGCTTGATTTGCTTGACCAGGCAAGCAAAACGCCGCAGAGGTTTACGGGTTATTGCTTTGATCACGCTTATTCTGAGGATTTTCTTTTGCACACCCAGTCGACGTGCTGTTTGCGCAGCGCATCAATTACCCAGGCCACTGTTATGTGCAGACTGAAATCGTCCCAAGTCGAGTCGCTCGCGGATGTCGGCGGTGAAGGCAACGTTGCTTTCGTCAAGCGGTATACCGGTGCTGTCGGCGATTCGCACCATGCGTTGGAAGTTGGCGGCAACGGCCGCTGCATCAACAACGACATCGGCGCCCGCAACCTCCCTTAAACGGTCTCGGCTCAGCATTAGGGCAGAGGCATCTCGGCTGGCAACCGCTTCGGCAAATTTCATAAGCTCATTGCCAAATTTGACACCGCCGCCAGCCTCGCACAGCTCTCCATTGATCAGCTGTAAATCGACTGCTTGGTCTTTAACTTTCATGCTCAAACTGAGCATCGACGCGTGTGAGGTGGTTCAGTAAAAGCACTCGTTGATGGCTGAAACACGCCCGGCGACCAGTTCCATTTGAGCCCGATCTATGGCGCGTCCGGTATCTGCGGAGAAATCTAAAAGATTACCCATGGCGTATTGAACGTTGGCTATTCGCATCCAGCTGCGCACCGCGTCGGGAACCAGACTAAGGGCACGCACCACGTTCGGTGCTACCTTGCCCCAGAGATCGGCCTCTGGCCCAACAGCGCCATCCGACCGAAGCATAGGTACGAAACCCACCCCCTCTTCGATAGCCTCCGGGCGATAGCCGTCTGGTCTGCCGGGCTGAGGTTCGGGCAGGGGTTCCAAGGGTAAGCCGAGTGCTCGATTGAACTCGTCGATACTCAAGCAGGTCACAACCACACCGACCAACTCGACATAGTGCTCTTTGCTGATGCCCGCATCCTGCAAGCGTTGCACATAGGCGTGAGTGATTCGGCTTTGATCGGTGACGATTCGGTGCACGGCATCGATGACGAGGTCATTCAATACACCTTCCTGTTCGCCGCCCCTGCTGTGTTCGCCGTCCATTTGATAAGGCGATAAAGCCGATTTGCGCTTTTCGCAGAATGGGCAAGCTAATGCGGTTCTAGAGGCGCTGGCAATGGCAACGCGCTCGGATCCGTCCCACCAATTGCCCGGTTGGGCCAATATTGTCCAAAATCTGCGGTACGCCTCTGCTACATCATTGCGTACTGCAAATCCCGAGTGGCTGTAGTCAAAAATTGTCATCTCATTCATCCCCGAACAAAAACCGCCGAGCATGAAAGTAGCAGTAATATCCTGTCGTCGGCAATGTCGGCCCAGTGGTGCGCTGTTATGGGCCAGATCCCGAAGTTGTATTAATGTGGCGTCGGTGTGGCATTACCGGCGTCACTACAGGCGGGCTCTTAGTGGGGCACAGGATCGCAGTGGCGTAGGCCTGCACAGGGTCGCATATAACCTAGGACTTT
>TARA_B100000963_G_scaffold48264_2_pt1 | contig 15457 bp, 12 predicted proteins | sample TARA_B100000963 | Tara Oceans TARA_B100000963 (sample SAMEA2622097) | marine metagenome | biome: marine biome (ENVO:00000447); feature: surface water layer (ENVO:00002042); material: "saline water (ENVO:00002010), including plankton (ENVO:xxxxxxxx)" | depth 5 m | reverse complement strand
TTAAAAGAAAATAGGCACAAAATATTAGAAACAGAATACAGGGATAATTTTTCAAAAACAATTGCTTCATTAGAAGACAAAAATGCTCTTGAAGAAGCTTTAAGAGATTTTAAGCCAGAAATAGTTGTTCATTTGGCTGCTCAAGCAGGAGTCAGATATAGTTTAGAGCACCCCGAAGCATATATCGAAAGTAATATTGTAGGAACTTTCAATCTTTTAGAAATAATAAAAAATATAAATGTTAAGCATTTTCTAATGGCATCAACATCCTCGGTATATGGTTCAAATTCTATTATGCCTTTTGAGGAAAATCATAAATCTGATGAACAGCTTACGATATACTCAGCAACTAAAAAATCAAATGAGAGCATGTCCCATGCATATTCTTATATTAATAGAATTCCTATAACTATTTTTAGATTTTTCACTGTATACGGGCCATGGGGAAGACCAGACATGGCATTATTTAAGTTTACAAAAGGAATGATCAATGATGAACCAATAGATGTATATAACAACGGAGATATGTTTAGAGACTTTACGTACGTTGATGATTTAGTTGAGAGTATAAGATTATTAATTAATTGCGTGCCCTCTGAAAGTATTGATGATGCAGTGGAATTTGATTCTAAATCAAATTCAGCTCCATTTAGAATAGTTAATATTGGAAATTCAGAACAAGTTAATTTGATGGATTTCATAAAGCTAATAGAAAAAAAACTTAATAAAAAGGCGATACTTAATTATATGCCAATGCAGACTGGCGATATAAAATCAACACTCGCAAATAACAAACTTCTCTTTAATTTAACTGGATATAAACCAAAAGTATCTGTTGAAGAGGGAGTTTCAAATTTTGTTGATTGGTATAAAGATTATTATGGATATAAAAAATGAATCCTTTGAATAAAACTATAGCAATTATTGGAATGGGTTACGTAGGCCTCCCATTGGCCATAGAGTTTAGCAAAAAATTAAATGTAATAGGTTTCGATATTTCGAGTGAAAGAATATCTTCTTTGTTGGAAGGAGTTGATTTAACAAATGAAATAGAGCCGTCAATGTTAAATTCTTCAAATTTAGTCTTAACTGACAATGAAGAAATGCTTTCAAGAGCAGATATTTATATAGTTACCGTTCCCACACCAATTGATAAAGATAATAAGCCTGATTTAAGTCCTCTACTAAATGCTACCCGAACAATCGCAAAGAAACTTAATAAAGGAAATACAATAATATACGAATCAACAGTCTTTCCAGGATGTACTGAGGATATTTGCGCAAATGAAATTGAAAAAATATCTGGATATAAATTAAATTCAGATTTCTTTCTCGGATACAGTCCTGAGAGAATAAATCCTGGCGATAAAGAACATACTATTGATAAGATTGTAAAAGTAACTTCAGGTTCTAATAAAGACACAGCTTTATTTATTGATAACCTTTATAAGGAGATTATCACAGCTGGGACATATATGGCACCATCTATAAAAGTTGCTGAGGCTGCAAAAGTTATTGAGAATACTCAAAGAGATATAAATATTGCCTTAGTTAATGAGCTTTCAATCATATTTAATCTTCTTGAGATTGACACAGAAGAGGTTTTAAAAGCTGCTTCAACGAAATGGAATTTTTTAAGTTTTAAACCTGGTCTCGTTGGTGGTCACTGCATCGGTGTTGACCCATATTATTTAACATTCAAGTCACAAGAGTTAGGTCATAATCCTGAGGTCATATTATCTGGGAGAAGAATTAATGACGATATGGGTAATTATTGTGCAAGGGAGGTACTTAAAAAATTTGAGAACAAAAATTTTGATCTAAACAACTTAAGTGTCTTAATAATGGGATTTACTTTCAAAGAGAATTGTCCAGATATAAGAAATACTAAAATAGTTGATATAGTAAATACTTTTCAAAAATCAGGCGTAAGAGTTGATGTTTATGATCCATGGGTAAACATAGAAAATGCAGCCACTTATTATGATTTCAATTTTGTTTCTAAGCCAGTTGAAAAGAAATATGATGCAATAGTTATTGCTACTGCGCACTCAGAATTTAAAAAAATGTCTGAGCAAGAAATAAACATATTCAAAAAAAATGATAATTCAATCATTTTTGATATTAAAAGCATTAAAAATAAAGAATTTTCGGACCTTAGACTCTAAAAAGATATAATGACGAAAATTGTTTATAACATTTAACTGTGAAAATATTAATTTCAATTGGTACTAGACCAGAAGCCATCAAAATGGCCGCTTTAATTAGATCTCTTAAAAATGATCCTTTTTTTGATTTGACAGTTTGCAATACAGGACAACATGATGAGCTTATCAAACCAGTTTTTGATTTATTTGAAATCGATCCAGATTATAGTTTAAACATAATGGAGCCAGGTGTAGAAGTTCATTCCATGTATTCTGCAATCTTAGATTCTTTTTCCAAGTTGTTAAAAAAAATTAACCCAGACATTGTTTTCGTTCATGGTGATACAGCTACAACTTTTGCATCAGCTATGTCTGCATATTTAAATAAAAATAGAATTGCTCATGTCGAAGCCGGTCTAAGAACAGGAGATTTATACTCACCATGGCCTGAAGAAGGAAATAGAAAACTAGTCGGCAGTCTTGCTAACGTTCATTATGCTCCTACAAATCAAGCAAGAGAAAATCTTATTAAGGAAGGCATTCAAACAGAGAACATAGTTGTAACAGGCAATACAGTAATAGATTCTCTAGTTTTAGCTTCAAATAAATTAGATGCTAATAAACAGCTACTTAATGAGATTCAAAAAAAGTATGATTATTTGGATCCAAATAAAAAAACTATTTTAGTAACAGGTCACAGAAGAGAAAATTTTGGTGATGGGTTCAAGAATATTTGTAATGCCATATCAACAATATCAAATAACAACAAAGATGTTGAATTTATATATCCTGTTCACTTGAATCCAAATGTAATTGAGCCAGTGAATAGAATTCTTAAGAATCATAAGAATGTTTTCTTAATCGAACCAGTTGATTACATAGATTTTATCTATCTTATGAGACTGTCATATTTAATATTGACAGATTCTGGTGGAATCCAAGAAGAGGCTCCATCTATGGGTAAGCCTGTTTTATTAATGAGAGATACTTCTGAAAGACCAGAGGCAATTGATGCAGGCACTGTCCTAAAAGTAGGCGCAGATGAAAACAACATCGTAAAATATTGCCAAAACTTAATTAATGATAATTCTTTATATGACTCAATGAGCAATCGCAATAATCCATTTGGTGATGGACAAGCTGCTGACAAGATAAAGAATCACCTAAAGAATTTAAATTTATGAATATAAGCAAAGTTTCTGTAATAGGTTTAGGTTATATCGGTTTGCCAACAGCGGCAATTATATCAAATAGCAAGATCCCAACATGTGGAATTGATAATAATAAAGATGTTGTAGATACAGTAAATAACGGTAATATCCACATAACTGAGCCCGGATTAGAAAAGATTGTTCAAGAATCTGTTGAATCTGGTTTTCTAAAAGCATATTCAGAACCAATAAGTTCAGATGTATATATCATTACTGTTCCAACTCCCTTAAAACAGGATAATTCACCAGATGTTAGTTATGTCGAGGAGGCCATAAAAAATATCGCCCCAGTTTTGAATAAGAATAATTTAATTATCATTGAGTCAACTTCGCCAATTGGAACATCAAAAAAGATGAGCAGAATTTTAAAAAAATTAAGGCCTGATCTAGGTTTTCCCCATGAAGATTTGAATGAGGTTGATATAAATATTGCATATTGTCCTGAAAGAGTTATACCTGGAAATACATTAAATGAACTTGTTTCAAATGATAGAGTAATTGGAGGAATAACGGATAAATGCGCAAATAAAGCCTCTAATTTTTATTCAAAAATCATAACTGGTAAATGTTATAAAACAAGTGCTGAAACAGCAGAACTTTCGAAATTAGCTGAAAATAGTTTTAGGGATGTAAACATAGCCTTTGCTAATGAATTATCAATGATTTGCGACGAAAATAATATTAATCCTTGGGAGCTAATTGAAATTGCTAATAAACATCCCAGAGTAAATATATTGCAACCCGGTCCTGGAGTCGGTGGACATTGTATAGCAGTTGATCCGTGGTTTATTGTTACAAATTCAAATGTAGCCAGACTAATTCAACAAGCTCGAGAGGTAAATTTATATAAGACAGAGTACGTTTTTAAAAAATTAGAAAAAGAAATTAAAAATATTACTCTAAAAAAAGAAGTTAACGAAAAGGAAATTACCGTAGCATTTTTTGGGATAGCTTTTAAGGCCAATATTGATGATTTAAGGGGTAGTCCAGCATTAGAAATAGTAAAAAAAACAATTGAAATTTTTAATTGTAATATATTGGTCGTAGAGCCAAATATTCAAGAACTTCCAAATGATATTAAGAAAAATTCAAATTTGGTTTCTGTTAGTGATGCTATCAAGAACTGTGATATTGCAATAAGTTTGGTTGATCATAAAGAATTTACCGACATTAAAAAAATAGACTTTAATGGCAAGACACTTATTGATTCAAAAGGTATATGGAATTAAGTCTGAATGAAGATACTTTATATTATTAGCCTTAAATATTCTCCAGGCCTTTTGAAAGAGATGATTACGCTATCAAATGCTGCCCAACTAGATGGATATCAGGTTAATTTACTCCTTAACAGAAAATATCATTGGCTTATTGAAGAAGCCAAGTTCGATCATGAAAAGGTCCATACTTACAGTAATTTTTTGGACTTAATAAATTGTTTAAGAAATATATCAAATGATACTTACTCCAAAATAATTTTCTATAACTTTCATCCATTTAATATTTTATTGAGGTTTTTTAAGAGACCGATTAATACATACGTATATGTTCATGAACCGTGGATGCCAGATAAATATAAATATGGCTATAAAAGATTAATAATGGTTAGTATCTTAGAAAAGATTCAGAAACTATATACACTTTTGTTGTCAGATAGAATCGTTGTCCCTTCAAAACATGCATCTGAAAAAGCTTCACTTTTTGGTATGACTAAAAAAGATTCTAATATACAAATTTGTCCTCTAATGCTTGATATAGAAGAAGTTTCAGTGCTAAGAGAAAATTATTTTCTCTTTATAGGGAGGCTTCATGGAGCGAAAGCATTTGAGTCACTTTTATGTTCTCTTAAACATGAATCAAAGATAAATATAAAAGTATTAACAACAACAAAAATTCCTAATAATATTTTTAAACAATATTCAAATGAAATCCAAGAGGGTAGATTAAAAATAATATATGAGGAGAATCTATCAGAGGATATAATCCAATCTTCAATAAAAAAGTCATCAGGCGTATTTAAATTAGATACTTTAATGACACAAAGTGGAGTGGTGCCTCTAAGTTTTGGACTATCTACACCTGTAATAGCTAGAAATATAAATGGATTTGCTCAAGATATCGATCATAAAATTAATGGATATTTGATTGAAAATGATGATGTAGTATCTATTATCGAGGCTACTGAGTTCGTATCAAAAAATATTAATACCATCAGTGGAAATGCAAGATTAAAGTATGAAGAGAAATTTTCGCCTAATACTTGGTCAAAAAGTTGGGGGAAAGTCCTCGACAATGAAGAATCTAGATTTAATGTTTAAATGAAAAGAGTAGCAATAGTAACTCCATATGTTCCACCAAATATAATTGCTCTATATAAGCTATTCATTAATAAATCTGCTAGTAAAGATATTCAATTGAAGATTTTTTGTGTAAAAAAAATACCTGTACACCGAAATCATGAAGTACCTAACTATGATGGACTAGATATAAATTTTTTTGATGGAATTAATTATTATTTTCCAAAATCAGAAATAGCTATTGATTTTCCAAAAGGTCTTGTTGAGAGCCTAAAAAAATATCAGCCAAATAACATTATATTTGATGGATACGGAGTAGGTTTTATTGGCGCAATTTTATATGCAATAAGACGAAAAATATTTAATAAAAATATTCGACTTATTTTCTGGAACTCTAATACATCTATAAACTCAGGTCCTTTTGAGAGTTCTAAGAGAATTGATAAAATTTTTATAGCATTTTTCTTGAGAAGAATAAAAATATTATTACTGAAATTTTTTGATTCTTTTGGTGCTGGTGGCAAAAGCATGTTTGAATACTTAACAGATCTTGGAATTAATGAAAAATCAATAACTCTGATTCCAAGAGCAACGTTTACTCAACAAGAAATACTAAAACAAAATTTATCAATACCTAAAAAAGATCAATCTATAGTAAGTTTCATATTTTGCGGAGAAATAAGCAAAAGAAAAGGTGTTGATATTATATTTGACGCTATGAATTTGTGTGATTCTAATTTCAATAATCAAATTAAATTTGATGTTTATGGAAATTATAAAGAATCAGAAAAAGATTTTTTTCTCGAAAAATTTTCAAATTCAAAGTCAATCAATTTTCAAGGATGGCTGGAGCCTGAATTATTAACTCAAAAACTAAAAGAATTTGATGTTTTAATATTACCTTCAAGACGCGAACCTTTTGGAAGGATTGTAATCGAGGCACTATCAAGTGGATTATTTGTGGTCACTCAAAATTCTGTTGGGGCATCAAAAGATATTGATGAAAACTATTTAAGTGCAACATTTTCTGAAAATAACTTTAGAGAATTAAATTCATTAATAAAAGATATTGTTTCTCGCATAGAACAAATAAGGTCTTTGAGAGAAAAAAGGATTGAATGGGTAATAAAGAATTGGACTCATGATGTTTCTGCCGAAGGTCTTCTAAAAATTATCCAAGATGAAAAATAAATCTAACTCATTGGCAGCAAATTTTATTAGCATTAACTCAAAGAGTTATCCCATTGATAATGATGGCGGAACTTGCTTTACAACATATGAAATTGCAAATGCTGCAAGACTTCATGGCCTTAATTCAATCATCGTGATACCAAGCTTTTCTACAAATAAAAAAATAAATATCACCGATATTAATTTATATAAAAAAAATCCTATAAATTTCTTAAAATTTTTTATAGATAATCTGCTTAAAAAAGAAAACATTATCTATTACAACTGTGGTTATAACTTTCACATAATATTTTCGTTATTGTCATTATTTTATCTAAAGATATTTAACAAAAAAATTAAAGCAAGAGTGCTTTTTTCTGCACATGGAAGCTTTGATAAAAATATTGTGAAAGGTTTCTACAAAAAATTATGGATAAGATTTATTATTAGACCTTTCTTATTTTTGACAAATGCTGATTATATTGCAAACTCAAAAGGAGAATTAGAAAGTTTAGTTCCGTCAATTAGCGAACTAAAAAATATTAGATTTAAGGTAGCATTAAATAAATTTCCTTCCTTCACATTTCTTAATGAAATAGGACTAGCTCGGAGGGATAAAGATAATTTTAAATCAAATTATTCGAAATTTATTTTATATCTTGGAAGGATAGTGCCAAAGAAAAGATTAATTGAAACTATTGATTTTCTCTGGTCTAACAAATGGTTTGAAAATGGCGGATCAATGGTTATTGCACATACGAATGATGATGAGGATTATTTAAAAAAAGTAAAGAATAAAATTTCTAAAATGAACTTGGATAAACAGATAAATCTTGTTGGCAAAGTATCTGGTTTTGAGAAATGGAATCTTATTTTAAATGCAAGTGGATTTGTGCTTTTATCAAGTTCAGAGGGATTGCCAATGTCGCTTCTTGAGGCGGATAAATTGGGCTTGCCAATAATTTATTCAAAAGGATGTAACTATATTCCAACATCACGTGATAGTATTTTTGTTGAGGAGTTTAAAGATATTCATCAAAAAGATTTAGAGTCTTTGATAAAAAAGGAAGTATCAGCTTATGATAGAGCCTTGCTGTTAGACTATAATAAGCTTCATAATACGGAGGGCTTCTACTCTTCTTATAGGGGAATCTTTGATGAAGAATATTAGATTAATCATTATAAAGTCTAAATTAATGTATCTTTTTACGAATGCTTACTACATTGTAAAAGTCAGATTATTATCATGTGCAATTATCTATTCAAAGATGGTTAACAAAAGTGGATTGCTCCTTGACCTTGGTTCAGGAGCCTCACCATATAACAATTTGTACCACTCTGATGTAGATATAATTACTTTAGAATATAACGCTGAAAGAAAACCCAACGTTGTTGCAGATGCACATTTTCTACCATTTAAAGAGGAGTCTTTTGACTATATAACTTCGTTTGAAGTCTTAGAGCATGTAAAGGATCCAAGAAAAGTCGTTTCAGAGATAAATAGAGTTCTTAAAGATTCTGGAACTTGCGCTATTTCAGTACCCATGACTTGGGGGCTTCATTACGAACCTCATGATTATAGAAGATTTACAATTCATGGTTTAAAGAAACTGCTGAGTGAAAATGGCTTCGAGATTCAACTTACAAGAAAAATAGGAGGTCTCTACAGCTTCTTTTTTGCTCGTAATTTAGATATTTTTTATACTTTTATAAGAAAACTACCACTTATTAATAAGATCCCATATCGAGGACATTTTCTGGCAATTATTTTTTCTCCTTTGAGTTTATTTCTATCTTTATCTTGTTACCTTCTCGATAGATTAGCTAAAGATGATGCTATTGGCTGGTTTGTCATTTTTAATAAAAATTCATAATAAATATGTAATTAATAGAAATGAGTAATTTAAATAGAATATATTTACCATCATTCATATTAATATTTTTTTTTACAGCATTTTCTATATTTCAAATTAACAATGTTATAAACCAATATTTTCTGGGAGTTGATATAGGTGATGCAAGACTATACTTAGATGCTTTTTTTAATAAAGAGCTTAATTTAAATGAAGATCTCGGATATACAATTTTATTGACATATCTAGGAAATGTTATCAGCTCCGGTTGGCTCATGACTATTTTTATAGTTCAGTCCTTGTTCCCCCTTTTTGCTACATTTTATTTATGTCTAGTTTTAAAAAACAATGGATTAGAATTTAATTTCTTTTCATTAATGTTTGCAACTTCACTATGGCCTTTTTCTTTAGTTTTTTTTGCAGACATACTCAAAGATCCATTGATTCAAGCTTTAATAATTTATTTTGTAGCAGATACAATAAAACTTCAAAGAAATAATTATTTATATACTATAAGGCTATTGATTATCTCTGCTTTATTATTTTTCTTACGACCGGAGTTCGGAATTCTTCCAGTAATAATTTTATTAGCTTTTTATATATTTAATAATTTCTTCCATAAAAAAAGAAATAAATTTAATAAATTATTTTTAATCAAAGGGTTTATTTTTCTTTTGATTAGCTTAATTTCTCTTGCTTTGATTATTGATTTACCAAATTTTGCAACAGGAAGAATGGGAATTCTTTCATATGGAAGTAATTTTTCTACTTTCATTTATGGCAGAAGCATTAGCGATAGCTTGATCTATTTACCCATTTACTTTGGAATTTTTTATCTCCATCCTTTAGGGGTACCTACTGGTTTGTCTTCAATGGCAGTGTTTTTGAATAATATTTTCATTGTAATTCTTGGATTGATCGCCCTTAACAGATATAAAATTGTTAGAGAAGCTGCTATTCAAGGTCACACAAATTCAAAGCACCTAATTTACATATGTGGTTTTTTTTTATTTCTGCATATTATCATGGCTTTTCCAGTAATCATTGATAGTGGAGGCATATCAGTAAGGCATAGACTACCATCTTTATATTTTCTTTTGATTCCATTGATTCTTCTATCTGGTATCAGAGTCAGGTTGTTATTTTTAATTTATCTTGTAACACTCCCAATGTTTTTAATTCTTTAGCTTTATAAGATTATGCAGAAAGTTCTACACATAATTCCTAGACTCGGCAATGGCGGAGCAGAAAAACTTTTATTATCAACAGCACCGCATTATTTAAAACATGATTTGAAAATTAAAATAATATGTCTTACGAACGAATCTCAAATATGTGATGAACTTAGATCAAGATCAATTGATGTTGTTTGTTTGCATGGAAAGGGAAGAATGTATGATTTATTAACAGTCAAAAATTTGCTCAAAACTATATTAAATGAAAAGCCAGATATGGTAATTTCTCATTTGCTTATGGCAAATTTTTTTACATTCATATCATGCCTATTTACTTTTAAAAAACATATTCCCGTCATACATAATTTAAATACTGAGTATTCAATTAAAGACAGATGCTTAAATTTTTTCATAAAAATTTTTTCTTACAGAATTATTTGTGTTTCGAATGCAGTAAAAACTTTTGAAGATAATAATCAACCTGCATTTGTAAAATCTAAGACTAGAGTTCTTTATAATGCAATTGATATATCTTTTTTTGAAAAAAATAGTTCTATAAGAGAATACACTAAAAAAGATACTGATTTTAATTTGTTATGTTCTTGCAGGATTGTTTCACAAAAAAGGCATAAGGATTTGTTATATGCTTTCTCTGAATCTAAATATCTTCAAAAAGCAAAACTCACTATTCTCGGTGATGGCCCACTACTAGATGAAATAAAAGAATTATCGAAAAGTCTTAATATTTATGATCGATGTATCTTTACAGGACACGTGGATGATGTCGCAATGTATCTAGATAAAGTAGACATCTTTGTATATCCATCTGAAAGAGAGGGAAATCCATTAGCTCTTATAGAGGCATTAGCTAGGGGATTGCCAGTAATATTGTCAGATATCGATTGTCATAAAGAGCTTTTTCCAGAAAAAGACATTTTTTTTAAAACAAAGGATATTTCAAGTCTTACAAAAAAAATTGATATTTTTTGTCAAGATAATCTTGATTATTTTAATAAAAATAAAATTATTGAAGCAGATTTAGAAAAATTTAATCCAAAAAATTATGTTAAAAATTTCTTTACATCAATAGAATAAAATTATGCAAGATAGCTCATCTATATTTTCCAGAATAAGAAAAGCTTACGGTTGGATTATTTTTGGCAAAGGAAGCGGAATGCTTCTAACAATATTCTATACTCCTTTAATTATTACTCAACTTGGAAATAATTATGGTTTGATAGCAGTTGGATCATTAATTTCATATTTCATGCAGACACTAATTGATGCTGTTTCTGCATGGACATATAACCATGAAAGCAAAAAAAATATAAATGATGAAACATCTAAAGGGGCAACGTTAAATTTTTATCTAATAACTTTTACAGTCTTGCTTATAAGTTTAGTTTGGGTTTTAACAATTACTTTTCTTTCATCATCTATTAATAATAAATTTGAAATCGACAGCAACTTATTGATTTTATTTCTATGCGCACTAAGCCTTGCACAAATTTCAACATTCCTAGTTCAACAATTTGAAGTTATAAACTATGTTAAGCACAGTTTTTACATCCTTCAAAGAGTAGGAGTCTTAAGAAAGTGGATTGGAGTAGCTGCAGTTTTGCTCTATTTTTATTTTCAATCTGAAATTATTATAAAAACAATTATTATTGCTCACTTAACGGAATCTTTATTTATATTCTTCTTATACCGAAGGTTTTTTATAAGTTACTCTATACGAAACTTTAATTTTAAAATCTTCATAAAAGATCTTCTAGATGACAATTTTTTTAAATTTGCTTTTTCACATATCTTTTCAGGAACATCAATATATTTAGTTTTATTCGGTTTTTCTTATCTAGTTACTGCATTTTATGACAGCACATACATTTCAGGCGCTGCTGCAGTTATGGTTATTTTTAACACCATAATAGTTTTTGCATCGTTTTTGACAAAGCCATTATTATCTCTGCTATCTGAAAATTTTTATAGTGAACTTGACGTTATGAAAACATTTATCAAATCTGACAAAGATTTTTTGATACAGAGAATTTTTAATATATCAATTTTCATTTCATTAATTAGTTTTGTAATGGTTTTATTTTTTGGAGAAATAGTACTTGAATTATGGCTTGGCGGCTTACATTCTCAATTTTATAGTTTATTGATAATTTGTAGTTGCGCCTTTGTATCAATTATCCCCTCAAGAACTGTGTCTTATTCGTTATTGTTTTCTGGAAAAATGTTTCTTCCTGCTTTATTAACATATGTTGTTTCAGCAGGTGTTTATTTCTTCATTTTCAATAATCCAAGTGATAATCTTGAAAAAATTGCTTTTCTATATGTTATTGGTACTGGCTTAAGTTGTTTAGCTTCTTCATCTCTAGCACTAAAAAGCGCTGAAGCAGACCCTAAAAAAATACTTTTATCTGCTATGTTAATGCTTTCTGCTTTAGTTTCCTGTTTATTATCTTTATCGAGCAATGAAAGCATAAAATACTCAGGATTATTTATTATTTCAATGATACTAATATTAATTTTAATTAAGGAGAGAAGATCAGTAACTTGGTTAATAAAGCTAATAAGATAAATAGAATAATTGGAAGGTATAGCGCCATAAACATATCTAACTCTGGCGGTACTGAAGAAATTGCTCGATATTTACATAATATATATGAGTGTGAGATTTCTTATGAAGAGAAAATTTCTTTAAAAAATATTATGAATCTTTTCAAACACAAAGATTCAAAAGTTTTTTTATTGGGTGCTTCTAAGATTTTTATACTTAAATTTTTATTTTCTACTTTAATATTTAAATGCAACCCTTCAGTTGTATACATAAAAACTACAAACAAAGTTAATAAAAAAGATTTAATATTACGCCTCCTATTGCTTTATGTATTCAAAAAAGTAAATGTTGCTGATTTAGATGGATCATATTTTCAAGTATTTCCATCGCATAGAAAAATGACGATAAATATTCCTGAACTTGTCAATGTAAACTTAAAGTCAAAAAATATTTTAGATAGTTGTATTAAGTTAAATGCTAGAGATATTGATATAGGTTACATAGGAAGAGTTGATGATGAGAAGGGTTTCTATGAAGTCATTGAAATTTTGCAGGATATACGTCTTAAAGATTACAAAAAATTATGTGATATTTTGATATGGGATGATAAAAAAGATATACAAATAATTAATGACATTAAAAATAAAAATATTCCTAGTTTAATTTTTAATACAAATTTCAAAAGTACAAACTCATTACCAAATTATCAAAATATTAAAGCAGTTATTCTGCCGTATAGAAATTTCAATAGCACTATTAGAGTTCCTTTAGTAATATTTGAGTCATTATCTGCAGAGTGCTTAGTTTTTCTTCCAAAATGGATTAAGGAAGATAAAGAAATTTTAAAACTTATCAATGAGTTTCATAATATAAATAAAAAAGAAGAAAAAAGTTTATTCTTTTATGACAAAAGAGATGATTTAATAGGCCTTTTAGAGCAAGAGCTAGTAAATATTTCAGAGAAAACATATTGAGCGAAGATATAAGATCAAGAGCTGGTATAGATTGCATAAAATTTTTATCTAAATTTTATGAGGATGATTTAATTGTACTAAGAAACTATTCTGAAATTATTGATGGTTCTTTTAGGGATATTGATTTATTTTTAAATATAAAAAAGTCGAAATTAAATGACATACTTAACTCTGAAAATATTGCTGATGAGAATCATCTATTAATCAGTAACATTAGAAGAAAAAATTTCCTACAGTTGAAAATTTTTTCATATATCTCAAGTGAAGTTTTTGTTATTGATATATGGGATAAACTTGAATGGAAAGGAATTCCATACTTTATAAAAGATACTCCTCAACATGATTTAAGTTATTCAACCAATCATGGAATAAATTTCTTCTCAGAAAAGGATCAACTGCTACTTGCGATATGTAAATGCTTGACCCAAACAGGAAACATTAAGAATAAATATATTCAAAAAACTCAAGATGTTGATCTTAAAAATGAGCTAATAATCTTCTTCGGATTTAATTATTTAACTTTATTAGGGACATCTAAGGTCTTTCGTTTTTTAACATTAACTTATAAAACAAATGCAGCATACGTGAAAGAATCTTTCATATGGTTTTTAATGTTTATTAAATATTCTTTTTTTAAAAAGGGGGCATTTATTGAGCTTGTTGGGCCAGATGGTTCTGGAAAAACTTCATTATCTGAGTTACTTGTTGAAAAAAAATTATTTTATGCTGATAGTAAATACTTTCATGGAAGGATTCCAATACTTCCAAGAATATCTGATTTAATAAGCTTCAAAAAAACTGTTCCAGAGAGACTTATACCTAACTCTGAAATACAATTAAAAATTGACAATCCCTCGAAAAATAGAAAATTCACAATATTGCACATTCTTTATTATTCAATCGATTCTTTATTATCAAGGATAATTATATTTTTTTGGTTAAGAAAAGATTTAATAATAGTTGTCGATAGAAGCCCGTATGATATTTATGCGAGAGAGGATTATTCTAAAATTAAAACATTTCTTAAAAAATTTTATGTATCTTGTCATCCAAAACCAACACAAAGATTACTACTTAAGGCAGATCCGAACATAATTAATCAAAGAAAAAATGAACTAACAATTGAAGAAATCGTTATGCAATACGAAGCTTATGAAAAAAATCTTTCAAACACAAATTATAAAATTATCGATACAGGTTCTGGGATTAACCAATCATTTAATCAAACAGTTTTAACTTTTTTAAAAGAATGAAGTTATTAATAATTTCCCAGTACTTTACTCCAGATATTACTGCTGCTGCTTACAGAATATCTGAAACAGTTGATGGTCTAAATAAAAATGGAATTGATACTTTTGTCATTACATCCACTCCTCATAAATCAAATACAAAAAGTAATTTAAAAAATGATGAAGAGAATATTATCAGAATTAAAATCCCCTTTTTCAAAAAACAGACTAAAATCTCATACCTTTATCAATACATTTCATTTACATTGAAATCAATCATAAAATCACTTAGTCTTAGAAGGCGCTTTAAATATGACTTGATATTAGTCTCATCTCCTCCGATTACAATTGCATTTGTAGCATTTATTGTTAAATTTATAACAAAAAGACCTCTAATTTTTGACGTGCGTGACGTTTGGCCTGACTCCGCGGTAGCAATAAATAAGCTGTCTAAGGAGGGACTTATATATTATTTTTTTAAAAAAGTAGAAAGATATATTTACGAAAAATCTGACTATTTAACTTGTGTAGCAGAACCAATGAAGGGCTATATTAGTAATTTATCACAAAAAGATAATATTAAAGTAATTTATAACGGTGCTTCTGATGAATTACTAAATTTAAACATAAATAAATCCAAATTCGATTATGAGCAGGATTTTTTTTATACATATGCTGGAAATATTGGTCATGCGCAAGACATAATTACAGTTGTTAAAGCTTTTAGTAAATTTCTTTCTGATAATAAAAATAAAAATTGCTATCTTAATTTGATTGGCAATGGCCCTGAAAAAGAAAATGTCATGCATTTTTCTAAAAAGTTGTTCGGCAATGATAG
>TARA_B100000963_G_scaffold186689_2_pt1 | contig 15461 bp, 12 predicted proteins | sample TARA_B100000963 | Tara Oceans TARA_B100000963 (sample SAMEA2622097) | marine metagenome | biome: marine biome (ENVO:00000447); feature: surface water layer (ENVO:00002042); material: "saline water (ENVO:00002010), including plankton (ENVO:xxxxxxxx)" | depth 5 m | reverse complement strand
GAATTATTCTCATTAGCAATCTTCCGCATGAGCGCAGATACCTCAGGAACGACGGACAGGTCGTCGGTTCACGGATCGGGTTTAGGGCTTTATGAGCCTTAAAACGGTTGCTCTTAATTAGTTCGCTGACGTTATGCGCGCCTTATTTTAGTTGACTAAAATAGCCCTTAGCGCTTAATTTGGAGGTTGAGGATCTAAGTGGAGATAGATGTGAGTGAGGCAGTAGAGTTCGAGGTAGAGTCGTCGAGTAGTTTGGCAGCGCCCAGCCCGGAATATGATCGTCCCGGCGCAGAAATGGACAGGTTGCGTGGCCCCATTCCAAATGTCGAGGACCTCGCGCTCGAGGACATAAATCCAGTCTGGAACCGTCTCTTCGCCGAGAATCGAAGCCTGGAATACTTTGGGCGTTTACGCCGAGAGGACCCGGTGCATTTCAATGAGACTGAGACAGCCGGGCGTTTCTGGTCGCTGACGAAATATGCGGACATCAAGGCCGTAGATACGGATCACCACAACTTTTCCAGCGCCCATGGTATCACCTTGGGCTTTCCAATAGACCGCCCGCTGCCTGAAGGCGCACTCGACGTAACGATGTTTATCGCGATGGACCCTCCGCGCCATGATGTTGAACGAAAAACCGTGTCTCCTGTCGTCTCGCCGCGTAATTTGGCGGGAATGGAGGACCTTATCCGTCAGCGCACGGGTACAGTGCTCGACTCCTTGCCCGTGGGCGAAACCTTCGACTGGGTTGATAAAGTTTCGATCGAACTGACAACTCAAATGCTCGCAACATTGTTTGATTTCCCATTCGAAGAACGTCGTAAATTGACGCGATGGTCAGACGTCGCGACAGCCGCCCCCGGCAGCGGGATAATCGATACCGAAGAGCAGCGCCGAGAAGAGTTAATCGAGTGCTTGGTATACTTCACTCACTTGTGGGAAGAGCGGAAGAAGAACCCTACCGGAGACTTTGTCTCTATGCTCGCGCATGGCGAAGACACTAAGGATCTTGAGCCGATGGCCTTTTTGGGCAATCTGATCTTGTTGATCGTTGGCGGCAATGACACCACCAGAAACTCCATGAGCGCTGGTGTGCACGCGCTGAATCTGTTCCCCGCTGAATTCGACAAATTGCGCGCTGACCCCTCTGTTATTCCAAATATGGTCGCCGAAATTATCCGCTGGCAAACGCCGCTGGCTTACATGCGCAGAACTGCAAATAACGATTGCGAGATCGGAGGTAAGCAGATTAGAGCAGGCGACCAAATTTTAATGTGGTACCTCTCCGGAAATAGAGATGAGCAAGTCTTCGACAGAGCGGACGAACTCATCATAGATCGAGAAAATGCCCGTAATCACATGTCTTTCGGTTTTGGGATTCATCGATGCATGGGTAATCGAGTAGCGGAAATGCAGCTTCGCGTTTTGTGGGAAGAGATATTGAAGCGCTTTGATCATGTCGAGGTGGTTGGAGACCCAGAAAGAACGTTTTCTTCTTTCGTCCGTGGCTATACAAAGCTGCCTGTTCGATTGCATAAGAAAAACTAGATCGGTTAATCAACTGATCTTATTGCTGGGCTGGCTTTGCTGGCCGCCGCTGTCTTTGCGGTAGCGGTGCGTCGGCGTAACTTTGTTAGTAGAAAAGCCCGACGAGCAAATTAAACACATCCGCGGTAAGGCGACCCCATTGCTTGGAAGATCTTTTCAGCTCGTTTTGTGGTTTGGCCTAGCACTTGTGCTGGCAATACCTAAATCCTTCGCCGCTCCCTCGATGGACGCGATCGCACTCTCAACACAGCCGGTGTTAGATGGCGATGTGATAAATGATCCGGCTTGGAGTTCATCTAAGGCCGCGAGTGGTTTTACTCAAGTTCGCCCTTTTGAAGGACTGGCCGCCAGCGAGCAAACGGACGTTTTTGTAGGATATTCAGACGATACTCTTTTTATCGGAGTGATTTGTTACGACAGCGAGCCGGAAAAGCTAATTATTTCGGATGGTGGTAGAGATTCGATTACCCCGGAAGTCGATAACTTCGCGGTGGTGCTGGATTCGTTCAAGGATCGACAAAATGGGTTCGTTTTTTCGACCACTCCCGGTGCTGGTGAGTTTGATGGCCAAGTTGTTAAAGGCGGCGCTGGTGGTTTTGGTTCGGGTGGCGGCGGTTTCAATTTGAACTGGGACGCGTCCTGGCAAGTCGCGGCAGAGGTGAATGATCTGGGCTGGAGCGCCGAGTTTGCCATCCCCTTTAAGTCGCTTCGATACGGTGGTGCTAAAACCCAGGACTGGGGGATCAATTTTCATCGGATAATAGCGCGGCGCAATGAACTTTCTTTTTGGGCTCCCCTGGATCGGCAGCACAATCTCTTTCGAGTCTCCGAGGCAGGCACGCTGAAAAATGTCACTGTACCGAAACAGCGTAATCTTAAGCTCACGCCTTACCTTTTGGGTGAATCTAGAACCGGCGGCGCGGTGAATGCAAATGCTGAACGCGAGGGAGATTGGGGATTGGACGCCAAATATCTCCTTACCCCCAGCCTGTCGTTGGACCTCACATACAATACGGATTTTGCTCAAGTAGAAGCCGATGACGTGCAGGTTAACCTCGACCGGTTCAGTATTTTCCTGCCCGAGAAAAGGCCATTTTTCCTTGAAAACGCGGGACAATTTTCTGTCGGGAATCCAAAAGAGGTTGAATTATTTTTCAGCCGCCGTATCGGCATTGGCAGTGGTGGCGTTCAGCAGCCCATTGCAGCCGGCGCTCGTCTATCAGGAAAAGTCAGAGATTCCACGAATTTAGGTTTGATCCACATGCAGACGCAGTCGGTAAATGCGTTGCCCGCTAACAGCTACACTGTCGCTCGTGTTAACCAGGAACTTGCTAATCGCTCGTCTCTAGGGGTGATTTATGTGGCGCGGCAAGGCGAGGAGGATGACGACTACAACAATACTTATGCGGTTGACGGTCGCTGGGGAATTGGCGATGAAATAACGATTACCGGTTATGTGGCGCAAACCGAAACGCCGCGGAAACGCGGCGACGATTATGCGGGCAGTCTGCGGTTTAATTGGGATTCCAAATCTTGGACTAATCGCCTTGGTTACGCGAAAGTCGGTGAAAATTTCAATCCAGAGGTTGGTTTTTTGCGACGCGCTAACTACGAAAAATTCGACGTTATGATTTTTAACCGCACCAGACCCTCCGATTTATGGGGTTTGTTTGAATTGCGACCGCATGCGTATCACAGAAGTTACTTCGACAATGACGGTTACCACGAGTCGGGTTTTACGCACATCGACAACCACTTTGAGTGGCATAACGGACTCGAGATTCATACTGGAATTAACTTCACCCACGAGGGTGTAAGAGAGCCTTTTGAGATCAACAAGGGCACTTACGTGCCTATTGGCGAATACGATCACAAAGAGTCGCAATTGGTCTTCATGACTGATCGGAAGAAAGCACTTTTTGGTTCGGTTAAATCTTTTATTGGTGGTTTTTACGGAGGTGACCGGGTAGCGGTAGAAACGAAGTTAAACTATCGATTGGGCGATGCGTTTACTGCGGCTCTTACTTGGAGCCACAACGACATAAAACTGCCGGCTTTTGCCGCGACTGAAAACACACCCGCAAGTGCAGGGGACTTTGAGGTAAATGTCGTGCGCCTTCGTCTTGGCTATTCGTTCTCGCCGAAAATCCTGCTGCAGGCTTTGGTCCAGTCTGATGATCGTTCGGACCTTATTGCGACGAATCTTCGTTTTTCCTGGCTTCAAGCGGCAAACGCAGGATTGTTTTTGGTCTATAACGAAGTAGACGACGACAGTTTTGTGGGTCGGATGGAGAAACGTCGCGAGTTCGCAATCAAGTACTCGCGCATATTCGATGTTTTTCAGTAGCCCACGGGGTCCGATGTCGGTTGCGTGAGCCTGGGTAGCGGTGCAGCCTCTTGTTGGCTATCCGGCGGCGGCGCCTTGAGATGTAGGTTCGGTCTGCCTCATTAGGTAGTCGGACGCGGCTAACGAAGTCTTCGCCCCTTCCCCCATGGCAATTACGATTTGTTTGTAAGGCACTGTGGTGACGTCGCCGCAGGCAAAAATGCCGGGTTGTGAGGTTTCTCCCTGCTCATTGACGACGATCTCACCATAGTCGCTGAGTTCCACCAGATCTTTTAAAAACTCGCTGTTTGGCTCCAGTCCAATCTGCACGAAGACTCCGGCTATTGGCACGGAGTGCTCGGTGTCGGTTGCCCGATCGGTGTAATCGATGGCTTTAACTTTGCCCGCCTCGGTCGTAATTTGTTTGCAGGCCGCGTTGGTAATTACGGAAATGTTGCTTTTCGCTTGTAGCCGATCGACTAAAATCTTATCGGCCTTCAAGGTCGGCAGGAACTCCAGTACGGTGACGCTTTTAGTAATGCTAGATAGGTCTATGGCGGCTTCGATACCCGAGTTGCCGCCGCCGACAACGGCAATGTCTTTGCCCTTGAAGAACGGCCCGTCGCAATGCGGACAAAATGCCACACCGTTTCCGATATTTTCCTTCTCGCCGGGTATGCCCAGTTCCTTCCAGTTTGCTCCGGTCGCAACTATCACCGCTCGTGCTTGGAAAATTTCGCCAGAGGATAGGTGCAGCTTTTTCAGGGCGCCCTGCTGAATATTGGTTACGCGCAAATGCTCGCGGAGGGTGATGTCGTATTCACGCAGATGTTCGTGGAGATTACCGGTGAGTTTCGTACCCGTGGTTGCTGGCACCGATATCAAATTTTCGATATCCATAGTGTCCTTTACCTGGCCGCCGAGGGTTTCCGCGATTACGGTCACGCTTAGTCCCTTGCGGGCGCTGTATATCGCAGCGCTTATCGCGGCCGGCCCGCCGCCGACGACCACAACATCTTGTTCTGGCATCACGCGTTCAGAGCTGCCGTCCGTTTTGACCGCCATCGGTCGAAGTTTGTCGATGATATTGGCGATATCGACTTTGCCGTTCATGAACAGTTCGCCGTTCATGAACACGCTAGGTACGCCCTGTATATCCCTGCCGTCGATGATGTCCTGAAATAAGCCGCCGTCGATCATCTCGGTGCTTATGTTCTGATTCAGCAATGCAAACTTATTTAATGTTTGCACAACATCCGGACAGTTATGACAGCTCAGGCTAATAAATACCTCGAAATTGGCGGGTTCGTTTATCGATTGGACCGTTTCGATAATTGATGCATCGAGCTTAAGGTCAGAGGCGCCACCGCTTTGAAGTATCGCCAATATTAGCGAGTTAAACTCATGGCCACTGGGAATGCCGGAAAACGTAATGCCAGTGGCCTCGCCATCTGCCTCCAAGGAGAAGCTGATTGGGCTTCGCAAAGATCCGCCGGTGTCGCGCTGCTCAAGTGTCAACAATGGCGAGGTTGCAGCGATTGCCGAGAGAAAATCTACCAGTTCTCTGCGCTTGTCGTGAGTTCCGGTCTGCAACACGAAGGTGACGGGTTTTTTTAGGTCCGCCACATAGGTGGTTACTGCTTTCAGAATGTCGCTCGACAGTAATTCGCTGCTCATTGATCGCCTGCGTTATTGGGTTCAGATGGTTATCTTGGATTCGAGCTGCGCTCTAGATTTTGCCCACTAGGTCTAGGGAGGGCGCAAGCGTTGCTTCGCCTTCTTTCCATTTAGCGGGGCACACTTCATCGGGGTGGGCGCGAACATACTGCGCTGCCTTTACTTTACGCATTAGATCGTCAGCGTCTCGCCCGATACCTTCAGCGGTTATCTCCATCGCTTGGATGATGCCGTCCGGGTCGACGATGAAGGTGCCGCGGTCTGCTCGCCCCTCGCCCTCTCGAAGCACATCGAAATTTTTGGATATCTCGAAGGTGTTGTCGCTGATCATGGTGTATTTGACTTTGTTAATGGTCTCAGACGAGTCCCACCAAGCTTTGTGACAAAAGTGGCTGTCGGTAGAAACCGCGTAAATCTCTACGTCGCGCGACAAAAATTCTTCATAGTAGTCGGCCACGTCGCCCAGTTCGGTCGGACAAACAAAGGTAAAGTCGGCCGGATAAAAAAAGAACACAGCCCATTTTCCTTTCAGATCATCGCTGTTAACGGTTACAAATTCGCCATCTTTGAATGCATCTGCTGTAAACGCTTTCATTGGTGTGTTTATTAAGCCCATACCGAGCCTCGCAAGGTTGTTGAAAGAGTGAATAGACTATTGGGATTTGTAGTATTGGTAAAGTTAGATAAATTGATCTATACGTTCTATTTTTTGAAACATTGGAGCTTTGATGGTCACGTTTAAGCAGTTGAACTACGCGCTCGAGATCGAAAAAACTCTAAACTTTAAAAAAGCGGCGGGTCACTGCTTCATTTCCGCATCGACCTTGAGCAATTCAATTTTGCAATTAGAGCGCTCGCTGGGCGCCAGGATATTCGAACGCGACAACAAAAAAGTATTGGTAACGCCGTTTGGCCGCTCGTTTTTAGAAAAAGCAAAAAGAGTTCGATCGGAGATGGAGGATATCAATGAACTCGCCGCCGGTTTTTCCGGACCCCTTTCACAGCGACTCGCCGTTGGGGTAATTCCGACGATTGCGCCGTTTTTGTTGCCGCTGGTGCTGCCCCAACTACAGCAGCAATACCCGGATTTGACTCTAAAGATTGCGGAGTCCACCTCGGAATCTCTTGTCCAGGGCGTCAAGTCCGGTGAACTGGATACGGCCATTCTCGCGCTGCCGTTTCCGCTGCAAGGCTTGTTGTCTCTTAAATTCTGGAGTGAAGATTTTTTCCTAGTCAGCCACCGCGATCGACAGTCCCGCGCGGTCGACGGCATTGGAGCGAAGGAAATCGATCCTGGTGAGCTTATGTTGTTGGACGAGGGTCACTGTCTTACTGATCAGGTGTTGGAACTTTGTCGTATCGCTGCCGAAAGCACCATCAATACGGGCGCCTCAAGCTTGACGACTCTCGTTGGTCTGGTGGGATGCAAGCTCGGCCAAACGTTGGTGCCAGAGATGGCGTTGGGGCCACTTGTGAGCGCTAATCCAATGCTCATGTCGTCTAGACTCGAACAACCCGGACCCCATCGAGAAATCGCACTGTTAGTGAGGCCGAATTACGGCAATATGGCGAGCATTGAATTGCTGCGGGACTTTTTCTTTGATCGTTTGAACGAGGCGCGTGCGAAACAGCCATCGGGAGAACAAGAATAGATCGCGAAGATGTTTTTTCGGGCACGCCGAAGCGCGGTTTAGGCGGTGCTGGATTTGTGACCGGCGTCGGTTACGCTCGGATAAGCGTATTAATCGTTAAAGTGCACCAGAATGCCCGCATTGGCGATGACTAAAATATCGCCACCGTCCACTGCATCGATGTTCATGCCGCCGATGCCGGTCTCCACCGTCACGGTACCGTAGGGCACCTGCTCCGCAACGGTCTCCCTATCCACCAAGTTTGGTTCCATAACACCGATTTTCACAGTGATATGCATATCATCATGGGTCTTTTTTAGCGCCTGAAAAAAGTTCAGCGATGAATGGCGCAATGCATCGGCGACAGCGCGACAGGCGGCTTTGGTGTAATCGCCGCCGTGAACATCCACACCCATGCCCATCTCGGTTAGGTAACGTACCTTAGTCATATCGAGGCTCCGTTAGGTGCGCTGCAATAGCGCTTTGAGTTGTCGGTTAGTGGTCATTTATTTGTCTTCAATCGAAGATGAATATTGAGCCAGTTGTGATGAATTTTTTGAAGCTTTTAGTGCAGCATTTTGGCTATTATCGCGCAGCTTAAATAAGGGCGATCGCAGCTTGCCCCGAAACGCATTAGATATGGCCTGCCGTGCGGTGCGCGCCCGGTGAAATTTGTGCTTCAGGGCGGCTGGCGTGGGACGAGCGCGCGCCTCTTGGGAACGCTCGCACATAAAGAGAGAAAGGAAATATGTCTGCTGAATTGACCATTATGGATGGAGGAATGGGCGGCGAGCTCATTCGGCGAGGATTCCCCTCTGGAGGACTTTGGTCGGCCAAAGCTTTGCTGGAAAAGCCCGAGGTGGTCCGAGCTGTTCATGAGGACTATGTAAATGCGGGTGCGCAGGTGATCATCACCAATTCTTATTCGACGGTGCCCAGCTATCTGGCCAAAGAAAATATGGAAGCGCGTTATGTCGAGCTCACCGGCATAGCTGCGCGCTTGGCGCGCGAGGTGGCCGATGCTGCTGCCACAGAGGTAAAGGTCGCCGGCTGCGTGCCCCCTCTGAGCGAAAGCTATCGGCCGGATCTTGTCCCTCCTGACGACGAAGCACGTCCCATATACGCAGAAATTGTCAAAGCGCTTGCGACAGATGTTGATTTGTATATCTGCGAAACCATGTCTTCGGTTCGGGAAGCTGTGAACGCAGCCTCGTCCGTCCGTCTAACGGACCCGGACAAACCCTTATGGGTGGCAATGACGTTAGCTGACCAGCCGGGTGGCGGTTTGCGCAGCAGCGAGGGCATGGCCCAAGTGGTTGCGGCGCTCGAGCCCTACGCCGTCGATGCATTTTTGTTTAACTGCACAGACCCCAATGCTATTTCTGTTGCCTTGGAGGAATTAGCGCCACTAACGAACACACCCACTGGTGCGTATCCGAATCGGTTTCATGTGCCTCCGGGCTGGACACTTGATAACGAAATCAAGACTGAACCCACCGAGATGAGCGTAGAGGACTATCTTGGGTTTGTGTCGACTTGGCGACGATCCGGCGCCAGTATCATCGGTGGTTGTTGTGGCGTTGGCCCGGAGTTTATAGCCGCCTTGTCCGCCTAATCGGAGAGTCCAATAATGCCGATACCTGTAATCCTTGATACCGACATTGGTACGGACGTAGACGATGTCTGGGCGTTGGCGTTTTTATTGCGTTGCCCGGAATTGGATATCCGCCTCATTACTACTTCGACAGGTGATACACATCATCGCGCTGCGTTGGTGGCGAAGATGTTGCGGGTCGCGGGACGTGAGGATGTGCCTATTGGCATTGGCCTGCCGTTGGATCACGCCCCCCTCGGGCACCCGGGCTGGTTAGGCGATTATCAATTGACAGACTATCCCGGGCCACTTTACTCGGATGGCGTCGGTGCGATCTGCGATACCGTTATGGGCAGCGAGGAGCCGCTTACAATCATTGCGATTGGGCCATTGCCAAACATAGCCGCTGCTTTGGTGCGCGAGCCCGGCTTAACCGAGCGCAGTAACTTTGTGGGCATGCACGGCAGTTTGCGCCGCGGTTATTTGGGCGCGCCAAAACCGATGCGCGAATACAACGTTAAGCAGCATGCGTTGGCCTGTCGGGCAGTGTTTGCGGCACCTTGGCATAAAACCATTACGCCATTGGATACCTGCGGCAACATCCTATTGAAAGACCAATACTTTGCGACGGTTGCTCAGAGCACCTCGCCGCTCAGCCAGGCCGTGATGGCGAACCACCAGGAATGGTTTGAGGTGGTATCCGGCTGGCCAGGGTTGGGGGAATTGGTGCGCAACATGGATCCGCGCCAGCAGTCGTCGATATTGTACGACTGCGTTGCGATCTACTTAGCGTTCTCTCGTCAAGGGCTCACCATTGAACGGTTAAACGTGGTGGTGACGGAGGATGGTCGAACATTGATTGACGATGCTGGCCACCCAGTGGATTGCGCTACTGAGTGGAGCGACCTCGACGGATTTTACCAGTTGTTAAGCCAACGCCTGTCTTAGTCTGCATCGACAGGGTTTAAGTTTTGCTCGCGGCGCAAGAACTGTCCGGCCATGGCTTGATAGCGGTCTGCGCGTGCGACAGGGCGGCTGTACGTGCGCTCGTGACCGAGTGCCAGTTCCTGAGAATTGAGCGAATGGAAAGGGTTCCAGTTCGGTAAATCAGTGCCGTTTGGGTCTCCGGTCTTAGCAAAGTTGGTCCAATAAAGTTGCATATGCTCCACTAATTCGTCGTCGCGTTCATCCCTAGGCCAGAACGGAATAAAGCCGCCAAATAATGAATTCAGTTCCAACGCGTGTGTTGCACCAATGGTTTCCTCATCGCTGGCGGGGCGTCGCTCATAGAAATATAGAAAGGTCGGGTTTTTCGCCTCAGCGTGGCGTTGCGCCATGTAGTACGCGTGACGACCGAACCAACTGTCGCCCGTTAATTGTTCTGCCGCCGCATCAACGTCATCGTCTTGGTCTACGGCGTAATGCACAGCAACGGATTTTGCCTCATCGGCGAACTGTTCCATCAGCAACTGCTCCCACTCGCTTACAGTCTGTGGCTGTTGCATCTCAGTGGCGCCATCCACGGGCGACATACCGAAGTGGTACAGGACGGAACCTTCATCTGCATTACTGCCGACCATCAGTGGCACAGACGCCTGGCCGCTCTCTGTGAATATGCGGGATGTTGCGTCTGGCAGTGCATAGCCGTCGATTTGCGGGTGAAAGGTTGCAGAGATTTCTGGGTGCACGGCCACTTTAAGTAATTCTTCGGTGCTCAGACTGCGCATGGTCGGGATTTGCTCTGTGCCGCTCAGGCCAAGTAGCTCGGCGGCTTGTAACCCCGCGTCTATACCGCTTATTCGCTCGTAGGCTTGGTCCACGGATTGAAATTGATAAAAACCGCTGCCGCTCTGGGCAATTGCTTTGTGGAATAAGCCTTGTGCCACTGGTGACGCCATGAGTTGACCCACCGAGTGTGCGCCTGCGGATTCGCCGAAGATGGTGATATTTTCGGGGTCACCGCCGAAAGCACCGATATTGTCCCGCACCCACTGCAGAGCCGCGATTTGATCCAACATGCCATAGTTGCCAGTACTACCATTCGGATCCTCTAACGCCAGTTCTGGATGGGCAAAAAAGCCATAGAGACCGAGACGATAATTAATGCTAACGAGCAGCACACCGCGATTAGCAAGGGTGGTTGAGTCATAGTTACGACCGCCAGAACCGTATTGATGGGCGCCACCGTGAATCCAGAACATGACCGGTAACTTAGCGTTAGGGTCTGTGTTTGGACTCACAATATTGAGGGTTAGGCAATCCTCGTCAACAGCCAGGTCTGCAAATCCGGCAAAGCGTTTAACTATGAACTGACCGATGCTCGACATCCCAGAACCCTCGGTCAGCATAGCCAGGAATTCTGAATTGCCAGTATCGGTAATTTGCCAGCACGCAGGACCATACTGGGATACATCTAGAACCTCTTGCCAGGGTTGGGGTGGCTGGGGGGCGCGCCATCGCAGCTCCGCGATCGGAGGCGCGGCGTAGGGTATGTCGCGAAACATCGCTGTGTTATCGACGCGAATACCCTGAACAGGGCCATAGCTGGTAGTAATCACCGGCGATTTTGAATCTGCACATCCGGCGAGCCAGAAGCTGCAGCAAGCCGCTGCGACGGCGATGATTGACAATTTTGCAGCCACAATGAATTCCTCTTTTCGCTGTTTGGATAATATTGCTCTGAGGTAAAGTGATGGTTTCGTCGATTAGATACAAGGAGAGAGGAATGCGTAATCAACAGGTGCTTATCGATAGCCTACCTCAAGGCAAACTTAGTGCGGGCAATTATCGCATGGCGGAATCCGAGATCGCTGCACCCGCGGCAGGAGAGGTGCTGGTTAAAACCACGGCGTTCGCTATCACGGCCGGTACTCGTGCAGGCTTGCAAGGCAGTGCGAGCTATGCCGGAGCCCCCACCACAGGTGTAGTGATGAACAGTACCGGTGTTGGCGAAGTGGTTGCGAGCACAGTTGCAGAATTTGCGGTGGGCGATGCGGTTGTCGCGCCCACCGGCTGGCAAACCTTGTCGCTGCACCAGGCCCAAGCGCTCACAAAAATTGACCCATCCCACGATCCAGTGCACTACTTGGGGCCCCTTGGGGTGAATGGCTTAACTGCTTACTTTGGACTGTTACATGTGGGACAACCGCAGGCCGGTGAAACCGTGATGGTTTCGGCTGCGGCCGGCTCGGTCGGGCATCTGGTGGGGCAGATGGCGCGCATTCAAAAGTGTCGCGTTGTCGGTGTTATGGGCAGCGACGCCAAGGCGCAAGTGCTGGTCGGTCAGTTAGGGTTCGACGCCGCGGTGAATTACAAAGACTCGAACTACAGGCAGACCTTAAAAGACGCGACCGCAGACGGTGTCGACGTCTATTTCGATAACACTGGGGGCATGATTTTAGGTTCGGCGTTGTTCCGCATGAATGTTGCAGGACGCATCGCCTGTTGTGGGGTGGTGTCGCAATACGATACCGACTCACCAGAGCCCGGTCCGCGGGGTATTCCAGGATTGCTGGTCAATAAACGCATCAGGATGCAGGGGTTTTTGGTGTTCGATTTTGCACAACATTATGCTGACGCGCGGCAGCAAATTCACACGTGGCTCGAGAGCGGTGAATTGATCAGCTTGACCGACGAAGTGACCGGACTTGAGGCAGCCCCAGAGGGATTTGTTGACCTGCTCGCGGGTGGCAATGTAGGTACGCGAATCGTCAGAGTTTAAGCCAGCGACGCCGCAGCGCTAGACGGATTTAAGCCGGGCTATGAAGCTACCGGACCTATTGGTGGTGGTAACGGTGATGTTGGCAGTCACCTATCTGGGGCACCGGCTCAGCGGCAGCATAACTAATCGGCGGGGGTTCTTTCAGGCCGATGGATCGTTGCCCTGGTGGGCTGTATCTGCAAGCATTATTGCGACTGTTGTGAGCGCGGTGACCTTTGTGTCGGTGCCTGCGGCGGTATTTGCCGATGGCGGCGACCTGACCTATTTTCAGGTTATTCTCGGTCTCGCTGCCGGCAAGGTGGTGGTGGCCAGACTGCTTGCCACGCCGTTCTACCTAAGCCAAGGCGTTAATACCAGCTACGAGTACATTGGCGCACGGATAGACGCGCGTACCGGCGAGTTTTCGATGTATCTGGGGCTCCTGCTGAATCTCATTAATTCCGCAGTGAAGCTCTTGACGGCAAGTTTGGTGTTGGACGTTATCAGCGGCTGGGGGCTGCCCGGCTGCGCGCTGTTTGTGGTTGCAATCAGTATTGTCTGGAGCGCATTAGCCGGCATAAAGACCGTCATTTGGACCGACTTTGTGCTGTTTCTGTTGTTTTCCATCGGTGCGGTTTTCGCGCTGGTGTTTGTCAGTTTGAATATTCAGCAAAGCGTGGTTGACGCTATCGTCTGGCTCGACGAACAGGCTAAGTGGGTATTATTTGACTTTGATACCGACCCCACCAAGCGGTATACCATATGGGCTGGGGTCATTGGTGCGGTAGGCTTGAGCATTGCCCAGGCCAGCACCCAGGGCACTTGGCAAAGAGTGCGCGCTTGTCGCAGCGTTGCCGACGCGCAAAAAGCGTTTAACGTCGCTGCTTTATTTTATCTGGTTCATGTGGTGATTCTTTGCGTGGGCTTGGCGCTTGCAGTCTTCTATGCAGAGCGCGGGGTGCCCGGGGAACTCGCCCTACAACTCAGTCAGTCGCCGGACCGAATTTTTCCCTATTTTATCGTCAACGAATTACCCGTTGGGGTGTCCGGATTATTTATCGCTGCAATTTTTGCTGCGGCGATTTCTACCTTGGATTCAGCGCTGGCTGAAAGCTCCGATCTAACCGTAAACCATATCTATCAGCGCCTGCTAGCGGGCAAGAGCGAGGCGCATTACTTGTTGGTGTCGCGATTATTTATGTTGTTTTGGGGGCTTATGTTTTTTACTGCGGCTATGTTTTTCAGCCGCTACCAGGGTGTTGGATTGTTGGAGTTGACGTTTAAATTGCCGAATTATTTTTATGGTGCGATTTTTGCCAGCATCATCCTCGCCCGTTTCGGTATCGGTAGATTTGCAACGATCATTCTAGGTTTTGTGCTGGCCACCCTGAGTGTGTTGCTCATGGCTGGCGCCAATGTTGCGTTCTTTTATTGGTGTCCGGTGTCGGGGCTGCTTATGGTTGGCACGGTGTGGGCGCTGGAACGGCGACGCTTGGAATTCACAGGTATTGTAACAATCTAACGGCTATTTGATGTGGGACGGTATTCCAGAGCGCCGTCCGCTGTGCATGATGGGTTTTTTGTCAGGCGTATAACGGCGTTGCTTCTTGGTTCGGTCATCGCTCCGCTCCGTGCGGGCGGTTTTCGGCGCTGGCTGGGTTCTGGGTTGCGTGAGTTCACGTGAGCGCTGCCGCGGCAAATTGCCTTTGTGGTTTTCGAACATAGGTTGATTGAATGCGTTGACGCTGTGATGTCTTCGCGGTGTTCGATGGTTGCGGTCGTTGTTGGTCTTCAGCGTCTTAAGGCGATGGCCGTTGGGCTTAGGTTTGGGCGCAGATCTGGCGGTTTCGAAATCCAGCGCCCGATGACTGCTCGTAGGCTTGCGATGGCGGTTCTTATGCTTTTTGTGCCGCCGATTTTTTGCGTGACGTTTAGCGCGTGCAGGGTGACCGTCTCTCCAAGATAAGAAGACCCGGCCGTTTAGGCCCCAAAGCGGATCTTTCCAGAAGGGGTCGTACCAAAAGGGATCGCGATGTCCGTAGTGTGGGTCGAAGCGATCGTAGTGTCGGTAGATGACCGGTTGGTGTCGGGTTCGATGGATGATTTTATACCGTGGTGCTTGATGCACGACGACCACGTCTTGTGGGCGGTAATCTGGCACGTAGACGATGTCAGGGTGGCGTTGGCGAATGCGAATAAAGTCTGCTGCATGGTCTACGATAACGTGTTCAGTGCTGGATAAGTTCTGGGTTTCAGTGGCTATACGTCGAAAGGATTGGATGGCTTTGAGTATCCCGGCGTTTTGCTTTTGTACCGCCTGATGCATGCGTTGCGTCCACTGCAGATCTTGATCAAAGCGTTCGAGCACCTGCGGGTAGTGCGTCAGCGCGACTACACTGGGGTGCCAGTCGGGTTCGTAGTCTATTGTTGTTTTGGTGTCGCGTTGCTCCTTAACTCGCCGTGCCGCGCTGATCGCTTGCACCGGGTGTGCGGCGGCAGCTAACACCAGCGCCAGCAAATCATCCGGGTACAGTGCGATGGGGCCCACGAGCTCTTGTAGCTGGGATGCATCTAATGCTGGCGCGGCCGACTGCTCTGCACTCAGTGGTGCTGGTGTGACCTCGATAACCTCATTGCCATAGGCATTTTCGGTATAAACCAGCGACATGCAGCCGAGGCTGAATAGCAGCGGTGAAAAGCGAAATACGTTGTGTAAGACGCATGGGGAATCGACGTTATGCAGTTGTCCTAGTTGGCGCATCGGCAGGGCTCCTATTACATAGCGGCAAGGTTAAATGACGCTAGCTGAACCGAACCTTAATAGCGGGCTGTTGCAATGCCGGGCGTCAACTGGCCGCTGTTTTGGAATGCCAGAAATGTTACCGTTGTCGAAACCGGGCTCAGCTCTTATAAACAGCCGCGTGGAACGTTGGTTGGTGGTGGGTAGCGAAATGCTCACACACGTCCAAGCAACATTTCAGAAAC
>TARA_B100000963_G_scaffold50171_2_pt1 | contig 15470 bp, 18 predicted proteins | sample TARA_B100000963 | Tara Oceans TARA_B100000963 (sample SAMEA2622097) | marine metagenome | biome: marine biome (ENVO:00000447); feature: surface water layer (ENVO:00002042); material: "saline water (ENVO:00002010), including plankton (ENVO:xxxxxxxx)" | depth 5 m | reverse complement strand
TCTTTAATTACTTTCTTAGTAATTTTATCTAAGTCTATTTTAATTTTTACCTTTTTCATTTATTTTGTTTTAACCTATACTATATAATGAAGTCCACATAACCCAAGCATCTTTCGCCATTCTCTCAAACACGTTTTGTACATTTCTAGTTTCATGATTTCCATCAGTATTATCAATCCTTTTTAATGCTCCCCTTATTAATATGTCTCTTACTTCTCTTTTATTATCTAATAAATATTTTATAATTTCTATTTCTTCTTCTAACGAATCTAATTCTGATTCATATATGCCACTATCTTCACCTTCATTTTCTATATCGTACTCTAAATTTTCTTTTTGTTGTTCTAAAGAATCTAAATCTTTTCTCATACCATATAACCATCTATGTAAATCATCTTTAGTCCAATTTAAGATAGGATGTGCACCAAACATATTAGTTAACCCACTCTCTCTAATTTTCTCTAAATACTTAATTAACATTTTAACTTCAGGACCACTTAATTCATTGGTAAATCTAGGAAAATCATATTGATCTCTTCGTGCTTCACCTAGTAAATCAGATTTTTTGTATTTTTTATATCCACCATTTTTTTTGAATTTAATATATTCTACTAAATCCTTTTTCTTCATTTTTGGTTTGGTATATTTATCTACTGTTTTCATCTGAATAAAGTATAAAAATTATTTTCTTAGGTTCTCTCTAACGATATCCTCAATATTAACTTCGTATTGTGGATTATTAGGTAATTTAGGTGATATATAGTCAAACATTTGTTGTCCATATATATCATATAACCTTTTAATTACCCTTTCAGGATTTTTTCTAATATATCTTAGTACTGATGGTGGTATTTCTTCACCATATTGTCCGAATACCCCCTCAATATCCCTTTCTCTAGGAGACTGTCTATAATTTTTTCTACTATATGTGTCTTTCATTTCAAACTCTTCAGTCATCTCTTCAGATTCATTTTTAGTATAAGTGGTAATATTACCAGTATCGTCTTTTACCCCAAACTGTTCACCTGATTCTACATCTGGTATTGGATCACCTTTTTGGTAAACCGTCATTTGTTCTTCCTCATCTAAAATATTCTCCATTAATTTTCTTCTGACTGCCCTTTTAATTTCTGATTCGTAAATTCTTACTTTTTTCATTTTATCCATTTATTAATTCATTGTTATAAGATAGTACCATATCTTTTTCATATAATTTAGATTCTACTGAGTCTATTTCTTCACCAAACTCAAAGAATAATCTTTTTTCTGGATATTCATCATATCCTTCTAAGTTTTCCCAAGCCATTGCTATAATACCATCTACGGCATCCCACATAGCAAATGAATCAGATTCTTGTATAACATCTAATTTTAATTCACTCGTTAATGAACCTGTTTTTTTTATAAATTTTTCTTCTGGTGATTCAGGATTTCCCGATGCGGGATACGCATCCCATCCCTCACCGTCTATATCGGTTATAATATCAGAAAAGAGAAATTCATATATGAAGTTCCCTTTCCAATTTTGTCCAACCTTATTTATATAAACTAAGTTCATTTTATCTATACATACCTTTTCTACCTAAATGAAATTTTCTTCTATCTGTTGCCTTTGGTTTTGGATTAACTTCTGGTCTAGGTATTTTTTTCCATCTTGGTTTTTTTCTACCTGGTGTAGTTGACGGTGGTGCAATTCCCGGTTCTTTAGTTGGTGCTGGAGAATTACCCATTAATGAATCAAAATCTATTTCAATAAATTCCTCGTCATCAAAAGTTGGGTGATCTAAGTCACCATCCATATTACTATCCATATCTAATCTATTTGGTATTTGATCACCATCTCTATCTAAATCTCCAGACGCTTGTAAGTAATTTTGTCCTGTAGCAATTGCATCTACTACAGACATATTTTCTTCGTGTACTACACCTACATCGTCACCCGCTAATTCTGAAGTTTGATTTGTAATATCTAGATCTTCATCGACATGACAATCACCTTCATGCATTTCACCACATTTTTCACAAATTAGTTCATTCTCTTTAAGAATTTTGTTTAAAGACTCATTAATGTTTTTTTTTAAAAAGTTTTCCATTAATTGTTTTTTAGAAAATTTTCTAGACTCATTTTTTTCTTCCTTATCTCCAGTAACATCATATTTTTTACCATCAACTTCAAACTCGTCTTCACCTGCATCGATTGCTTTTTGTCTTTCACCACTAAATTTATTTCCTTCTTCTAGTTCATCATCAGATTCATCTAATTTAAGAGTTACATCACCACAATCACACTTACCATCTTTTTTTAACATTTCCATTTGTTTTTTAGAAATATTAATTGTCTCTTTTTCTTCTTTAATTTCTTCAGATTCTGCTAATTCTTCTTCACCACCTTCTTCTTCATCTGCGAATGGATCTTCTTCACCACCTTCTTCATCTGTGAATGGATCTTCTTCACCACCTACTTCATCACCACCTTCTAATTCACCATCTTCTTCATCTTCACCCTCAATCTTAGCAATAATGTCTTCAACATCTTCATCAGGAATCTCCTCCCAATCAATTGCAGATATTATAGAATTAATAACGTATTTGTCTAATTCTGCATCTGGTTCATCTTTATCTCTCAGTAGCTGACCAATTTTACCTGTAAGTTTTTGAATTTTTTTAGTTTTATCATCTCCATCTTCATCGTCACCTCCTTCTTCATCAGCAAATGGATCTTCATCACCTCCTTCTTCATCAGCAAATGGATCTTCATCACCTCCTTCTTCATCAGCAAATGGGTCATCTTCAACTTCTGTATCCACAACCTCATCCTCAACAGGTGCGGAAGAAGGTGCAGGTGCATCTACTTTAATTACTTTCTTTTGTTCCTCCACTTCTTTTGGTTCTTCTTCTTTAACAACAACACCACTAGCGTTTGCTTCTTTTACTTCTACCGCATCAGACTCAAACAAGTTAATATTAGTTTTAACACCAAAAGACTCATTTAACATATCAAATTTTAAATTTAATTGTTTTAAAGCTTCAGCGTAAGAATCATATCTTTCACTATTTTTATTCTGTAAACCACCAATATAATTAAAGTCTTCTGCTAATATAGTACCAGAAGTTTTTTCAGTGGTTTTTATAAAGTAACTATGATTTTCTCTTACTATACCATAAATTACTCCGTTAGCACCCCTTTTTACGTTATCAACTTCAGATGTTGAGGTACTCTCATTTAAGGTGTTCATTTTACCCATTAGATCTTTAATTCTATCTAATTTGTCTTGACCTTTTATTTTTTTTGGATTTACAAAATTTTTCATTTTATTTTTTTTTAATTTTTTTTAGCTTTGTATTGGATTACCGTTTTTAATATTCACATATTCCCCTATACCTACTTTAGTTTGTGGCGCTATTGGATTACCTAATAATAAGAATCCTGCATTTAATTGAGTTGTAGATTTATTTACAATGATATCTAATGTTCTACCTGCAGTTCCTGCAACAGAAGTACCGTTAATGATAAATGGTCCTGATCCAGTAAAATATAATGCACTATAAATAAAATTATCAAAGTCTGCAGTATTATTATTATGTATTACTGAATATGTACCTGTTAAATATGTTCCCATAATTATGTTTTTATTTAATAAATATTACAAATTCAATAAAAAAACTCAAAATAGTATATATTTAGTTTCTTATAAATTGTATTGATTCATCCAATGTTAATGATTTATCATACGCCAAAGTTTCTAACTCACTTAACTTATCTAAAAATTCCATTCTTCTTAATACCTTAAATGTAATATTTTCATAAGAATATTCTCCTTCTCTATCTAACCCTGTTTGTCTCATTTTTTTAATTTTTTCTTTAAGGGTTTTTATTGACCTAATTAATTTATCATAGTCACCACCTTTATAAAGTTCAAAAAAATGTTTTATTGTATCAATTAAACTGTTAGCTTTTTCTTTTACTTTCTTATTATCTATTTGGAAATTTTCTCTTTCAGGTTTTACATTCCATTTGTCCCATAATACTGAATATACCCCACTAGCGACATGTGGTTCATCTTGATCTTGTACATATAATTCTACATCATATCCTTTTACTGTGATATTATGTTTTTCATTCCATAAATTTTTCTTTGAGTTAAAATATGAACGAACTAATTCTTCGTTTTCATCTACGTCACCAAAATCTAAAAGTATATGTAAATCTACGTCAGAAAAACGAGACCAATTAAAGTTCGCTAAACTTCCAGTTAATATAATATCACTTATTTCTACATAACCAATATCTAAAGTTTCAAAAAAGTCATCTGCAATCATTAACAGTCTCTTTCTTATTTCTTTATACATTTGTTGTTCTCTATCGAATATTTTTGGGTTTAATGTTTCTTTGATTCTGAAAGAAGATAAATCAATGTTCTCCTTTTCAATAATATCATTAACTTCTTGTTCTTCTAAATTATTTATTTTCATTGGTATCTTTTTTTATATAAATACTTGTATTTTATATAAATTCTAAATACCAATAGTACCTATCTTATTAATGATTCTATATTCTAATTTTTCTATTATTAAATGAAGTGTTCTAATTTCTTCATACATTTCCTGACTAATTAAAATATCACTTAATGATTCTTCTAAATTATATAATTCACCTAAAATTTTTTGTTCTTCTGTTACTATCATTGATTTTTAAGGTTTTCTATTTGTTCTAATATTAGTGTCGTATCTACAATACCCTCAATTTTTTCTGTCTTATAGTTTTTAATTTTACTATTTAATATTTTACCTTGACTGTTTGCTGACTCAAATTCATTATAATCAGTTCTTTTTACGTCATGATATAGGTATTGTCTACCACCTTTAAATATAATCGCCAACTTTTGACTTATTGTATTATAACGAGATGCTAGTATATTACTAGATTCGTATAAATTTTCTATTGATTCTTTATCTATGTGTTTATTTAATAACATATTTCTAATTTTTATATAATTTGTAACTATCTATTTCCTTTAACTCATAAATTTTACCCATTACCGAATGTTCATCGTCTATACTATTTCCTTGAAAATCCTCAGTTATAATAACATAATCACCTGTTATTACCATCGCACAATCTTCATGTATAACTCTAATTTTAGAAGATATATCGCTAGAAGGAATTTTACTTTTTATGAGTAAAACTATTTTTTTAAATTTTGGTGCCGTATTTAACATACCTCAAATATACTAAATTTATTTTTTAATTTCAAATAAAAACATCTATTTCTTTTCCTTCTGGATACATTTGTTTTAGAAGATATACTCTATGATTACCATCAGTTATTATGTATTTATTATTTTTTATTGAAATTTTTACATAACTATTATTTTCAGGATTATATCCTTCTTTAGTTAATGAGTTATGAAGATCTCTCCAGTCATAGTAAAGGTAGTCAAAACTATCTTTATAAATAACCCATATATTAATATTTTTTTTTAGAAAAATATAATAGATGAGTTTAGGTAAAAATAAAGATAGTGGTAATAATAATAATAATATTGGGTAATAAAAAAAATTGGTGTTCTTCATTTTATTTTTTAATTTTATAATTAAATTTATTCTTATAATAAAAAAAAAATTAAAACAAAAATATATAATATTTTTTAAATGATGATAGGAAAATATAGAAGGTTTTTTTATAATAATTTTATTATCTTTTACTTCTAAAAAAAAACCTTTATTATCAAAAATAGTAGTCATGTTATTTATATTGAAAGTCTTTTTCATATTACAAGTATAAAAAAAACCCACAACAAGTAAAGTTATGGGTTTATTTTTCTTTATAGTTATTAAATATTTTAAGCTATATCTACTGTTCTACTTCCTTTTTTATTTTTAGTTGGTGTTACTTTAGGTAAAAACAAAATAGTAATACCATTTTCAACTTTTGCGTGTACTTCATCTAATACAACGTTTTCTGGTAAATTAAATGATCTAAAAAATTTAGATGTATGATATTCTTTAGAAATATATTCACCTTTATCTTTTTTATTTTCAGTTTTTCTTTCACCTTTAACTTCTAAAACATTTTCTTCTATTTTAATAGTTAAATCCTTTTTAGTAAATCCTGGTGTCGATAATTCATATCTATATGACCATTCATCTTCATATACGTTAGTAGATGGTGTGTTATCACTATAATCTTTTGTTTTAAGATTATTAGTTCTGATTCTTGGTAAACTAATTTCATAACTTCTACCAAATAAATCATCGTTCATAAACTCTCTTAAAAATTCGTTTAAATTTCTATTATACATTTTTTTTATTTTAAATTATTATTATTATAAACTAATATAATCAAAATAAATGCCAATAGAATTTTTGTGACATTTTGTCATTAAGGGTTATTTATGTGTTTACCTTTTATTTTATAATAGTTTACATCAATACCCTTTTCCTCTAATAAATTTTTAGGGATATATAATTCTCCTGTTTCTAAATAGTGATTCATTCTTTTTCTTCCGAAATTAATATTAAATTCTACTAAGTCGACACCAATAAAGTTTCTATTGTTTTTTAATGAGGCTACACCTGTTGTTGATGACCCAGCGAATGGATCTAAAACCACATCGTTTTCATTACTACCTATTTTAACAAACCATTCCGCCAATTCAACACTAAATGGTGCGGGATGTAGAATTCCTGGATTTGTTTCTGACGCAGCAATTACAACATTGTGTGGTAAAGAACCTTTTTTATTTAACTCTCTCATTTGTGAATCATATACACCATCTCTAGAATTAATTGTAGTGACTGGTTTTTTGAATCTTTTTTTGGTAACTTCTGAATGTTCTGTTCTACAGTTATCTGCAACAAATTTAGGTTTATTAGAATTAGAAAAGTGAAACACATATTCATATCTATCTATTGCCCTATATTTGCAATTGGTTGGTATAGCGTTTTTCTTAAACCATATATACGGTTTAGCAACCATATACCATCCCTGTCTTCTCATTTTATATTTTAATTCATCAATCACAGGATGTACTACTCCATTATCTATTTTATCATTAATATTTAAGAAAAAACTACCATTGGGTTTTAATACTTTTAAAAATAATTCTGTAAACTCTAAAAACCAATCGGCATAATCATCAACATGTATAGATCCGATTTCTCCATCATCATTACCACTATAATTTTTTCTCATTGAGAAATAGGGTGGTGATGTGAATATCATATCTACTTTTTGATTTTCTTTTATCATAGTAGAAATTATTTTTTTTGTGTCTCCTAAATGTAATTTATATTGACTTTCCATAATTTATTTTATATCTTTAATACAAATATAGAGATATTTATATAAAAAAACAAATTAAGTATGAAGAAAGTACAACCAAAGGTTAAAAAAATCATAAATAAGTCTATAGAAGAGGCTAAATTGTATGGTGATGTGGAAATTAATATAGAACATATTATTATTGCCTTAATCAATGATTATGATAATGAAGCAATAAAATATTTAATTGAGTTGGGTGTAGATATTAATAAACTACACGGTAAGATTGAAAAAATAGTATATTCACCAACAGAAGACGACACTATTATAAATTTATCTTTATTACCTATGTCAAAATACACTAAAAAAATTATTGCAGATGCTGAAATAGAGTGTGATAAATTAAAAGAACTATATCTTAATACTGCACATATAATGTTATCGATACTAAAAGAAAAAAATAATGTAAGTAAAATATTGGAAAAAATGGGAGCAAACTATAAAGATTATAAAAAAACTGTAAAGAAACATCTTATTGAGGATTCTTTTGATTCTATGGACGAAGAAGAAAACATGTTTAGTAATAGACCACCAAAAAAGAAAAATAAAAATTCTGGTACACCTATATTAGATAATTTTTCTGTAGATGTAACTAAAAAAGCGTCAGAAGGTAAAATTGATCCTGTAATTGGTAGGGATGATGTAATTCAGAGAGTTGCACAAATATTGTCTAGAAAGAAAAAAAATAATCCTGTTTTAATTGGTGATCCTGGAGTTGGTAAAACTACAGTTATTGAGGGGTTAGCATTAAAAATAAATGAGGGTGATGCACCAAGAACATTATTGGATAAAAGATTAATTTCTTTAGATTTAACTTCATTAGTTGCTGGTACTAAATATAGGGGACAATTCGAAGAAAGAATCAAAGGATTAGTAGATGAGTTAGTTGATGTTGACAATATTATATTATTTATTGACGAGTTACATACTTTAGTAGGTGCTGGTAACGCATCTGGTTCTATGGATGCGGCTAATGTATTAAAACCAGCTTTATCTAGAGGAGATATTCAGATAATAGGTGCAACTACGTTAGATGAGTTTAGAGAACACATAGAAAAAGATGGGGCACTAACTAGAAGATTTCAACAGGTAGTCATTGAACCCCCTTCAATAAGTGAAACAATAGAAATATTAGAAAAGATTAAATCTTCATATGAAAAATATCACAAAGTTAGTTATTTAGAAGATACCATAATTCAATGTGTTAAATTAGCAGATAGATATGTTACTGATAGAGAATTTCCTGATAAAGCTATTGATATTATGGATGAGGTTGGTGCTAGATCACAAGTTAATGCAAAACCACCTAAAATAATTAGTGACTTAGAACAAGAAATTGTTTCTATTAAAGATGAAAAAAATAGAGTAGTTAGGAGTCAGAAATATGAAGAAGCTGCAAAATTAAGAGATAAAGAAAGACAAGTTATTGATAAATTAGAAAGTAGAAAAGAAGAATGGAAAAATAATTTAGATAAAAAAAGAACAATAATCAATCCAGAAGACGTTAGCGAAGTAGTGGCAACTATGACTGGTATACCACTAAAAAGACTTACCAACGATGAAGGTAAAAGATTATTAGGTATGGAGAAAGAGATGAAAGGTAGTGTTATAGGACAAGATGATGCAGTAGTTAAAATTGCTAAGTCATTAAGAAGAAATAGGGTAGGTATTAGAAACCCTAAAAAACCTATTGGTACATTTATGTTCTTAGGACCTACAGGTACAGGTAAAACACACTTAGCCAAAAAACTTGCACAATATATGTTCGGTGATGAAGATTCACTAATAAGGATTGATATGTCAGAATATCAAGAGAAACACGCACTTTCTAGAATGGTAGGTGCACCTCCAGGATATGTAGGACACGAAGAAGGTGGGCAACTTACAGAAAAAGTAAGAAGAAAACCATATTCAATAATTCTATTTGATGAGATTGAGAAAGCACATAAAGATATCTACAATGTTTTATTACAATTGTTGGATGATGGACAATTAACAGATAGTTTAGGTAGAAAAGTTAACTTTAAAAACTGTATGGTTATTATGACATCAAATGTAGGAATTAAAAAATTACAAGAGTTCGGTAGCGGTGTTGGTTTCAGTACAAAAAGTTTAGAGAAAAATAAAGATCAAGAGAAGTCTAATTTTCTTAATAAAGAATTAAAGAAACATTTCCCACCAGAATTTTTAAATAGATTAGATGATGTGGTTATATTTAATTCACTTAAATCAAATGAAATTAAAAAAATAGTAGAATTAGAAGTAGTTGCAATAACTAAACGTATTAAAGAGTTAGGGTTTGGTTTAAAAATATTAAAATCTGCAAAAGACTTTTTAAGTGAGGTTGGGTATGATGAAGAATATGGTGCAAGACCACTTAATCGAGCAATACAAAAATATATTGAAGACCCAATATCAGAAGAAATATTAAAAGATAATATTAAAGAAGGACAAACTATTATGGTATCATATAGTAAGGTAAAAGAAAAGATAGACGTTAAGGTAATTTAATAGTATTTTATTTGGTAGATTAAAATATTTTTCTTATATTTGTATAAATCAAACAATATGAAAAAGTTAATCACATTATTATTAGTATTAGTAACACTAAACAGTTATAGTCAGTCTAAGAGAGAAGTTTACGATTATTATGAAGAAATAACCCACTATACAGAGTGTTGTGGTAGAAAAAAACCGTGTAAATTTGAGAAGGACGTTAAAATATATGTAGATGGCGTTAAAAAACCTTATTTAATAACAGAGTTGAATAAGATTGTTGGTGAATTGAATGATTTAATTGAATCAATTAATATTTCTATAGTTAATGATAGTTCAGAATCTAATGTTTATCTATTTTTTGGGAATGCTGACGATTTTGCAGATAATTTGAACGATTCTGATAGATGGAAGAAACATATTAGAAAAAGAGCAAAAAAATGTAACGGACTTTTCGTAATCACAACAAATTATAATAAAGATTACATAAAACATTCCGAAGTATTTATAGATTTAGAAGCGGGTAATAGTATCAACAAAGAAAAACATACACTACGAGAAGAAATTACACAATGTTTAGGACTAACTAACGATTCTTATAAATATGATGATAGTATATTTTATCAATTAAATAATGAAGTGACAAAATATTCAAAAATAGATAAAAAGATTATTAAATTATTTTATAACGAATAATCATTAATTATTCTTCATTTTTTGTATTTTTCTTTCATGATTCTTATCTTTACGGGTTAACTTTCCTTGATCAAAGAAAACACAACTATATTTTCTTTTTTTATAGTTTTTTTGTTTATACTTTTTATCCCAGTTAGTAAGAATTTTAGGTAAGTATATAGTCAATGGTGATCTGTAACTACTAAAAGTAATTTTATAGTCTTCAAATTCCAATGAATCTCCTTCATCCTCACCCTCTTCTTTTGGGTCTACACAATGGTTTATAATTACATCTAATTTTACATTACAATACTTATGTTTTTCATATTCTTCAATACTACCATATGGTTTACCTTTGATGTTTCTATCTTCTTCTGTTGCGTTTTCTATTTTACTGCCGTGACTACCATTTTTAGAAACTTCATATCCTTTCGGTGGATTTGGACCTGATGAACCATCACCATTTTCACCATCAAATTTTTGGTTTATTTTAGTATTACCATCTATTGCTACACCAATACTTTTTAATTGATTAGTTATATATTCTAATGCGGAGGTATTACGTTTTTTAGATAATTCAAGCCAAGTATGGGATTCACCATTTCTTAATCTTGAAGCGGACGTACTAATAGAAATATTATCTAAGTATGCACGATCTTCTTCGTCATCACAATTAAAGTCAGACATAGCATCCTTCAATACCGAAATTATTTTTTCACTAACCTCCTTCTTTAATAAATCAGTAACTTCCCATTCATCATTTTCAAAATATTCAGATGAGGGAGTACCACTAAATGGTAATGAAATATTAAACCCAGGATATTCGTTAGGTGGTGTAGGTGGGGTAGTATCTTCTCTTTTAGTTTCACCTAATTCTACCTTTTGCCACTTATATTTTTTATAAGTTTCATTAAATCTTTCTAGAGACGCAACTGCAAAACCTTTTTGTTTTTGACATTCTTCATCACAATCAGATAAACTCTTATCAGAATTTTTAAGGGATTCCCATATATTTTTAGAGTCAACCCCCATTTTACTAGTAATTCTACCATCTTTTTTTAAAAACTTATCCCATAATTCTTGATTCAAATTAGGTTTAAGTTGTCCCATTTCTAAACTTTCATTACCCTGTCTTTTTTTTCTTAGGGTAATTGGTTTACCTTTACCCCAGTCAAATGATATATATTTTCTTTTAGTACCGATTCTGGTTTGTTCATCTAATGTATCACTATAAGAAGTTCCAGACTTATAATCTAATAAAGTCTGCATTCTTTTTAATTCTTCGTTTAATGTTTTAATTTTTTTCATAACATTTTTTTTATCCACCGAAAGCTTCACATTTAGTATCACCCCATTTTTTACCATCACCACCGCCACCACTATCTTTGGCTTTTTTCCTAAAATTGAATCTTAGTGTTGGGAATTTTAATTCGAATGGTCTTTTACCTGGTGCAAAAAATGAAATTGGGTATGATACGTTTTCTACTTCTATAACATCAAGTTTATCGTCACCACCTTCTTCTTTTTTATCACCATCTGGATCTACAGGTGTAGTGTCATTGAAAACTAATTCTACAATACCTTTAACAAATTTATATTTATCATAATCTACAGAAGTTGCATGTGGTGCACCTGCTTGATCTCTATTTATCTCTTTACCATTTATTATACAACTATCTGGAAAACCATCCATATCAGGATCACCTTCTTTAAACCTACAATTATCACTCATAGATACCCCCTTACCAACAGGTACAAAAGATTTATTTTTTGGGGGGTTAGGACCTCTACTACCGTCACCATTACTACCTTCAGTTACAAATTTCCAACCTTCACCTTCTGCAACTATGTCTGTACCATCATATTTATATATTTCTTTAAAGTCTTCATGTTTTACTGCACCTAACTTTTCTAACCATTGAAAGATGTAATCTTTCATAGTTGTTAGTCTTTTTTGTGCTAACTCCTCAAACGTAAGTGGTCCAGTACCACATGTTTTAGATTCAGCATTTCTATAACGTGAACAAGAAGATACTATCACAATTTGTTTTACCGCACATTTGGGTTGCCCTTCTGGTGGGTTAAGTACACTAATTATTTTTTGATAATCTTCCATTTGTTTATCTATCGCCTGAAATAAATCACCTGCAGCTTGAGGACACCATTCATTATCAGCAAACAAATTAGTATCACTATTAAATTTTGGTAATTGTGTGGTAACTCTTGGAAACACCTTTTTTTCTTCATCCTTATCTCCATCTTTCTCCTTTGGAAAGTATTTAAGAAGGGTTTCTGTATCTCTACCCACAGTAACTGTTTTCCATTTAGTTATAGGGTTGGTTTTAGTAAAATATTCAACCGAAGCCACTGCAAATCCTAAGTCTATCTTCTTTTGTTCTTCGTCTTTACCTTTGGTTGATGTTAACATTTGCCACTTACCTTTAGAATACTTACTCATTTTTTTAATCATTTTTCTAGCATCTTTAGATGTTAATACATTTGCCCAATCCTCTTCGGGTGCATTAGGTGTAAAATCTTCTGTCGAATCCATACTATGTGATTTAGAAGGTTTATACTTACCAATTTTCCATGAATGAGCATAACCAAAATCTATGCTTTTACCATCAATCCATTTTGCTTTTAATTGCTTAGTAAAATGTCTACGAACTTTTTTGGAAAACTCTTTAAATTTTCTTCCGATTTTTTTACCCACTTCTCTAAGATATTTTTTGAACCTACGCACCCCATTCCCGATTGAGTCCCAAATATTCCAATTTTTAATTTTCCTTTTAAGTTTCCTAAATCTTCTTTCCCACCAGTTCCACCACTTGGTATCAACTAAATACTGTTCATTTAAATTTTCTTCACTATCACCACCGAGTAACTTATCAAAATACAAATAAATATATGAAAGATATTGGTTTGCTTCTTCTTGTTCACCTTTAAAATTTTTATACAAAGAATGTATAAATTTCATAAATAAATCCTCTTTTTCATTATCATTCATTTCGTCATTTTTCTCTTCTTGTTCATTTAGATAAACAGATTCGGATAAAGTTTCTGATATTATTTCTTTATGCAAAGTTAATGCGTTTTCGTACGTCCAAAACATAGGATTAGAATATTTCATATTTTCTTCTGATAAAACATTATGTGAATTATCCTCATAGGTAAACCCTATAAGTGTTCGCATACGTTTTTGTTCTTCTATAAGTGATTTCATAGGTTAATTTTTACTTTCTACGGGCAACTCTTCTTTTTGACTCATTTATTTTTCTTTTCTTTTCAGATTTAACTTGATTTACAATGTTTTCGATTAAAGTAACCATTTCAGATTCTGTTAATCTAACTGTTTTTTTATTTGACATGTCTTATTATTTTTATAATATATGTTATTATATACTATAAATATATTAATAAAATAAAAAAATTAAATTTTAATTTGTTTTTAGAACGTTATAGATTTTAATTAAATCTAATTCACTTAAATTTTTAACTGCTGCAAAATAAATAATTGCTAATTCTAAACTGTGTGTATAGTGTGAATGTATAACTTCTTCAGTTTCTTTATGTGTTAAAATATATTTTCCCATATCTCTTTTTATAAATATAAGAATAAATAATTACAAACTCAAATTAGGCAACTAAATATCCTATACCATTAGGATCCTCTAAAAACGTATTCCACTCTTTTTGGTTTTCAGGCGATAACTGATTCACATCAATAGAACCAACAAATCTCGCCAATCTTTCATTCACTAATTGATTTAGTGGTTCTATATTAATTTTAGTTACTGGGTTTTCTTGTAAATTAATTACGAACATATTTTTAAATTTTCCGTATCCTTCTAAAGGTGCTTCAGTTATTTGGTTACCTTTCATAGTTAATACTTCTATATTATCAGGTAAATGTTCTGGAGATGGTAATCTCTTTAATCCACAATTATTACAAGATATTCTTTCTGCTTTTTTAAATTCTGAAACATCTGGAAAAACTTTTAAGTCCATATCACTAAAGTCTAAAGTCCCCATATCTTTATTAAGATAATCAGTAATTTCTACACCTTCAGTATTTTCCATTAACCACTTTAAGTATTTATTATTTTGTAATGCCCCTTGTTGTTCACTCGCCAATTTACGTATTGACTGGACACCTGCATCCCATACTTCGTCATCAATGACATCTTTAATGTCACCACCAAATTTAGTTAAATATTTTAGATATTTACTATCCATTAATCCAGAACCATTTCTAATATCACCAGTTGCTAATGCACCTAATTCCTTTTTAAAGAAATCAGTTAGTCCACTAAATTTAGATAATACATTAGGTAATTCACCCCTTTCAATACTTCTATTATTTTTATCATGCAATTGTCCAGATTCAAAATGGAATTGTAACGGATACATTTCTTCATCATCACCATCAAATAACTTCTTAGGCATTACCACATAGTAATCAGATAAACTACCATCTGGTTTAGGATTATTTCTTCTATAAGAATCGAAATAACTATTTCCTTCCCTTCTAGTACACCAAGATGCTAAATTACCTAATGGTTCACAACTAGATTCGATAGTCTGTGGTGTATAAACTAATACATCATTATCTCTATATGCTAACTTAGCGTGTCCTAAGTCTATATATTTTTTTAGTTTACCCCATAATCCACCATCACCTTCATCGTCTGCGCCTATAAATGGGCTAACTATTGAGTATAGGTGTGCTAAATCGTTATATTGTGTAATATCACTTACGTTTTCTGGTGCGTTTGGTCTATTAGGTGCACCAGTTTTAAATACCTTTTTCTTCCTTACCTTATCAAACACTTCTAAGTATTCATTTGCTTCAGGTAAATCTTCAGTTAAAAATCTAATTGCTTGATCAACATCTCCATCTTTTAAATGTCTCATAAATACGGTAACCATCCATTGTACGAATTCTTTTTTTCTAGTTGGATCAGCATCTACAAT
>TARA_B100000963_G_scaffold359638_1_pt1 | contig 15484 bp, 10 predicted proteins | sample TARA_B100000963 | Tara Oceans TARA_B100000963 (sample SAMEA2622097) | marine metagenome | biome: marine biome (ENVO:00000447); feature: surface water layer (ENVO:00002042); material: "saline water (ENVO:00002010), including plankton (ENVO:xxxxxxxx)" | depth 5 m | reverse complement strand
TGATGATGGTTGAAGGAGAAATGAAAGAATGTTCAGAAAATGAAATGATTGATGCTATTAAAATAGCTCATGATGTGATTAAATTTCAAATTAAAGCTCAGAATAATCTTGTTAAACAAGTGGGTAAAAAGGATATACGTGAGTATGAAATTGAAGAAAATGATGAAGAATTTTATAAAAAAATTTTTAAGGAAGCTTATAAAAAGTGCTATGACATAGCTAAAAAAGGGACTAAGAAAGAGGAAAGATCAAAATCGTTTAACGAATTAAAAGATGAAATAATTGAAAAATTTTCAAAAGACGAACAAGATGAAGAAAAAATTAATCTGATTAAGAAATACTTTTCTAAAGTTCAAAAAGAAGCAGTTCGTGAATTAGTTTTAAGCGAGGGTTTAAGGCTTGACGGTAGATTAACTGACGAAATTAGGCCCATATGGAGCGAAATAGATTATCTGCCATCTACTCATGGATCTTCGATCTTTTCAAGAGGTGAAACGCAGTCTCTAGCTACAGTGACATTAGGGACTTCGAGAGAAGCAAACCAAATAGATATGCCCTCTTTTGAAGGAGAGGAAAGATTCTATCTTCATTATAATTTTCCTCCCTTTTCTACCGGTGAGGCAAGACCTCTAAGAGGTACTTCTAGAAGAGAAGTAGGTCACGGAAATCTAGCTCAAAGAGCATTAAAAAATATGATTCCTGAAGATTGCCCATACACTGTTAGGGTAGTTAGTGAAATTTTAGAATCAAATGGATCATCGTCTATGGCTACAGTCTGTTCTGGAACATTGGCTTTAATGGACGCTGGTATAAAAATTAAAAGGGCTGTATCAGGAATCGCTATGGGATTGATTTCTGACGGAAAGCGGTTTGCTGTGTTAAGTGATATTTTAGGAGACGAAGATCATCTTGGGGATATGGATTTTAAAGTTACTGGAACAACCGAGGGTATAACTGCGTGTCAGATGGATATAAAGATAAAAGGGCTGTCTTACGATATATTGGTAAAAGCATTAAACCAAGCTAAAGAGGGGCGTTTACATATTTTAAAAAATATGTCAGAAACAATAAGTCATCACAATAGTTCCGTAAAGGCTCACGCACCTAAAATGGTAACACTAAAAATTCCACAAGAATATATAGGAGCTGTAATTGGGCCAGGAGGAAAAGTTATTCAGGATATGCAAAAAGAAACAGAAACAACTATTGTAATTGAGGAAGTAGGTGATGAAGGCGTTATTGAAATCTTGGGTGTTGATCAAAACAAAATAGACTCAGCCATAAGAAAAATTGATAATATTACTTTCAAACCCGAAGTTGGAAAAATATATAATGTGAAAGTTATAAAAATTCTAGATTTTGGTGCAGTTGTTGAGTTTGTTCCAGGAAATGAAGTCTTATTACATATATCCGAGATTTCTTGGAAAAGAATTGACAAAGTTACAGATGAGATAAATTTAGGGGATAGCTTTGATGTAAAATATTTTGGAATAGATCCTAAAACTAGAAAACAAAAAGTTTCAAGAAAAGTTCTTCTTCCCAAATCTGATAAAAAAAATTAAGTAAACTTCAATTTATATTTTTAATATGTAACAAATAAGTTTTTTTTTCGTACAACTATTATAACTAAGTTTTTATGAGACAATTAAAAATTACAAAACAAGTAACTAACAGAGAAACAGCTTCGTTAGATAAGTATTTACAGGAAATAGGGAAAGTTGATTTAATAACTGCTGAACAAGAAGTTGAATTAGCCCAAAGAATCAAAAATGGTGATCAAATTGCCCTTGAAGTTTTGACAAAAGCCAATTTAAGATTTGTTGTTTCGGTAGCAAAACAATACCAAAACCAAGGATTAACACTACCGGATCTAATAAATGAAGGTAACTTAGGATTGATTAAAGCAGCAAAAAGGTTCGATGAAACCAGAGGTTTTAAATTTATTTCATACGCAGTGTGGTGGATTAGACAGTCAATACTGCAGGCACTTGCAGAACAATCTAGAATTGTTAGACTTCCACTAAACAAAATAGGATCAATTAATAAGATAAATAAAACTTTTGCTTTTCTTGAACAAGCTCATGAAAGAGAGCCATCTGCTGAAGAAATTGCAAAAGAACTTGACATGACAGTTAATGACGTCAAGGAATCACTTAAAAACTCTGGTAGACACGTATCAATGGATGCCCCTTTGGTTGAAGGGGAAGACTCTAACCTCTATGATGTTTTAAATAGCGGTGAATCTCCAAATCCAGACAGGTCTTTGTTGCATGAATCACTTAAAACAGAAATTGAACGAGCTTTAGAAACACTCACACCTAGAGAAGCAGACGTAGTTAGACTTTATTTTGGTCTAGGGGAACAACACGCAATGACTTTAGAGGAGATTGGGGAAACATTTGATCTGACAAGAGAAAGGGTAAGACAAATTAAAGAAAAGGCTATTAGGAGGCTTAAACATACATCTAGGAGTAAAATACTAAAAACTTATTTAGGTTAATTTGGTATTTAGTAATGTCTAGTATAGTTGCACCTTCAATTTTATCTGCAGACTTCGGAAATTTAGCAAAAGATATTTCAATGCTTAATAGTAGTAATGCAGACTGGATACATATAGATGTAATGGATGGTAGCTATGTGCCAAATATATCTTTTGGAATGCCTGTGATTGACTATATTGACTCTCTTTCAAATAAACCCTTAGATATACATTTAATGATATCTAAACCTGAAAGGTATATTGAAAGATTTTTAGATTATAATACTAAAGTTTTGACAGTACATCTAGAAGCTAGCAAACACCTTCATAGAACCATAGAAGAAATTAAATCTAGGGGGGTAATGGCAGGCGTAGCAATAAATCCCCATACAGATGTTAACCATTTAAGTGAAATCATAAAGGACTTGGATCTGGTTTGTTTAATGAGTGTCAACCCTGGCTTTAGCGGACAGAAGTTTATTGAAAATTCATTTAGTAAAGTGAAGAAACTTAAAAATTTGATACTTACTAAAAACTCTAAATGTGAAATTCAAGTGGATGGTGGTGTAAATGTCAAAAATGCTGAAGAACTTGTAAAAAATGGAGCGGATATACTAGTAGCTGGCAATTATATATTTAAATCAAACAATCCACATGAAAGAATTAATTCACTAAAAAAAATCTAGGCCTCTCCTTTAGGTCCGAAATTTATTGGTATATTTTTATTTTCTTTAATTTTTATTTCTCCTGAGGATTGCTCGAATCTTGATATATTTTCATTCAAAGCGTAATTTAGTCTTTTTGCATGCTCAGGAGTTAAAATAATTCTTGATTTAACCTTAGCTTTGGGCGCACCTGGTGTAATTATCACAAAATCCAAAACAAACTCGGATGAGGAATGGTTTATAACAACTAGGTTGCTATAAACGCCATCAACCGTGGTATCATCTAATTCAATATCAATTTTTTTTTTGTTTGACTCCTCCTTTTTCATAAATATTTTAACTAAATTTCATATTTTTCCTCCTTTTCCTCCTCCTTGTTTATTAAAAGACTTGTATACTCATCTTTTGATCCAACTATTACATCATTATATTCACGGAGCCCTGTTCCAGCAGGAATTTTGTGTCCAACTATTACATTTTCCTTTAAACCTCCTAAATTATCCTCTTTACCATTTACTGCAGCTTCATTTAATACTTTTGTTGTTTCTTGAAAAGAAGCTGCTGAGATGAAAGATTTGGTTTGTAACGAGGCTCTAGTAATTCCCTGAAGTTCAGGTGTGGCTGTTGCTGGATTTGCTTCTCTAGCAATTACAATATTTTTACCCTCCCTTTTCAAAAGTGAATTCTCATCTCTTAATTTGCGGGAAGAAATCATCTGCCCGAGTTTAAGATTTTCTGAATCTCCAATATCCTCAATTATTTTTTTACCAAATAAAGAATCATTTTCTTTAATAAAGTCATCCTTATGAATCAATTGATCTTCTAAAAATAATGTATCTCCTGGATCATTTATTTTTACTTTTCTCATCATCTGTCTCACAACAACTTCGAAATGCTTATCATTAATTTTCACGCCTTGCAATCTATAAACTTCTTGAACCTCGTTGACTAAATATTGTTGTACAGCTGAAGGCCCTTTAATTTTTAAAATATCAATTGGAGTTATTGATCCATCAGATAAAGGCATACCGGCTTTAACGAAATCGTTTTCTTGAACTAAAATCTGATTTGATAATTTTACTAAATATTTTTTAATATCATCAAATTTTGACTTTACTATAATCTCTCTGTTGCCCCTTTTAATTTTGCCAAATGAAACAACACCGTCAATTTCAGAAACTACTGCAGGATTAGATGGGTTTCTGGCCTCGAAAAGCTCAGTTACCCTAGGGAGTCCTCCAGTAATATCACCTGACTTGGCTGATTTACGAGGTATTTTTACTAATACCTTCCCTTCCGTTATCTTTTCATTGTCATCAACCATCAAGTGAGCTCCTACCGGTAAGTTGTAAGATCTTAATGTATTACCCTTTTTATCTAAAATTAAAAGTGTAGGAATGAGTTTTTTGTTCCTTGATTCTGAAATCACTTTTTCTTGGAATCCTGTTTGTTCATCTATCTCAACCTGAAAAGTTGTACCGGCTTCAATATTCTCATATAATATTTTACCAGAAAATTCCGAAACAATTACACCATTAAAAGGATCCCATGAACATATTAAATCATCTTTTTTAATTTTAGCACCATTTTTTACATGTAAATTTGAACCATAAGGAATGATGTTAGAACTTAGAATATTTTTAGAATCTCCATCAACAATATGTATTTCAGTAGTTCTAGAAATTACAATATCTACAGCTTTGCCTTCATTGTCAACTGATTTTACTATTTTTAAATCATCTATTTTAGCAATTCCGTTATGTTTTGAAAACAATTGACTTTCTTCCGATATGTTACCAGCTACACCTCCAACATGAAAGGTTCTAAGGGTTAATTGTGTTCCAGGTTCTCCAATTGATTGCGCAGCAACAACACCCACAGCTTCACCTTTTTGAACCATTTTACCGGTTGCTAAATTACGTCCATAACAGGAAGAACAAATACCTCTCACAGCCTCGCAAGTTAATGGTGACCTTACTTCAACTGACTCAATTGGCAAGGTATCTATTAAATCAGCGGCTGAGTCGCTGATTTCTTGGGTAGCATTAATTAATATTTCGTCGTTGAGAGGGTTAATAATGTCTTCCAATGCAACTCTCCCTCGGATTCTGTCTGAAAGAGGTTCAACTATCTCTTCATTTTTCTTTAGAGGTTTGACTTCAATCCCCCTTAAAGTTCCACAATCAACATCTGTGATTATGACGTCTTGTGAAACATCCACTAAACGTCTCGTTAAGTATCCAGCATCCGCTGTTTTAAGAGCCGTATCAGCTAGCCCTTTTCTCGCTCCGTGTGTGGAAATAAAATATTCTAATATAGAAAGACCTTCTTTAAAATTTGAGAGTATTGGATTTTCAATTATCTCACCCCCGCCAGCAGTTGATTTTTTTGGCTTAGCCATAAGGCCTCTCATCCCAGTTAATTGTCTAATCTGTTCTTTTGAGCCTCTTGCACCCGAATCAAGCATCATATATACTGAGTTAAAACCCTGCTGATCATCACTAATTTTTTTCATAGCAAGACTTGTTAAATGAGAATTTGTTGAAGTCCAAACATCTATAATTTGGTTATATCGCTCATTGTTTGTGATTAACCCCATATTGTAATTCCCTAGAATATTATCAACTTTACTATTAGCTTGATCAATAAGAGAAACTTTTTCAGAAGGAATAATTATATCACCTAAACTGAAAGAAAGCCCACCTTTGAAAGCAAACCCATATCCCATGTTTTTGATTTTATCTAAAAACTCAGATGTTTCTGGAACACTAGTCTCTTTTAATATTTTACCAATTATATCTCTTAAATTTTTCTTAGTTAAAACTTCGTTGAAAAAACCAGCATTTTTTGGAACAACCTCGTTAAAAAGGACTCTTCCGACAGTCGTTTCAATAATATTACCGTTTTTAGAATTTTCATTTTTAATACTTTCAATTCTAATATTTATAATTGCATTTAAGTCTACTTTCTTTTCGTTGTAAGCAATATGAACTTCATCAGCTGAATAGAAAGTAAGACCTTCACCTACTACAGGGTGTTCCTTTGTAGATTTGCGAGCTTTTGTCATATAATAAAGACCCAAAACCATATCCTGAGAAGGGACAGTAACAGGAGATCCGTTAGCAGGATTTAAAATGTTGTGCGAAGCAAGCATCAATAATTGAGATTCAAGAATTGCTTCCGGACCTAATGGAAGATGAACTGCCATTTGATCACCATCGAAGTCTGCATTAAAAGCGGTACAGACTAGTGGATGTAGCTGAATAGCTTTACCTTCAATAAGTTTAGGTTGAAAAGCCTGAATCCCTAGTCGATGGAGGGTAGGAGCTCTATTTAACAAAACAGGGTGGCCTTTTAAAACGTTTTCTAAAATATCCCAAACCACAGGCTCTTTTCGATCTATTATTTTTTTTGCTGATTTTACGGTTTTAACAATGCCTCTTTCAATAAGTTTTCTTGTAATAAAGGGTTTATACAATTCAGCGGCCATATCTTTTGGCAAACCACACTCATACAATTTCAATTCAGGACCAACAACAATAACTGAACGAGCTGAATAATCTACCCTTTTCCCTAACAGGTTTTGTCTAAATCTACCTTGCTTACCTTTTAATGAGTCTGATAAAGATTTTAATGGTCTGTTAGAATCAGTTTTTACAGCAGATGACTTTCTAGTATTATCAAACAAAGAATCTACAGATTCCTGTAGCATTCTTTTTTCATTCCTTAATATAACTTCAGGAGCTTTAATCTCTACTAACCTTTTTAGACGATTATTTCTTATAATCACCCTTCTATATAAATCATTTAGATCTGAAGTGGCAAATCTACCCCCATCAAGTGGCACTAAAGGTCTTAATTCCGGAGGAATAACAGGTATAACCTTCATTATCATCCACTCTGGTTTATTTTCCTTCCTGTTATCGGCATCTCTGAATGCTTCAACGACCTGTAATCTTTTCAAAGCTTCTGTCTTTCGTTGTTTAGATGTCTCATTATTAGCTTTGTGTCTTAGTTCGTAAGACAGACTTTCTAAATCAATTCTAGATAAAAGTTCAATTAAACATTCAGCCCCCATCTTTGCTATAAATTTTTTAGGATCACTATCCTCTAGATATTGATTCTCCTCAGGTAGTCTTTCTCTGACATTTAAATACTCTTCTTCAGTTAAAAAATCCATTTTTTGAAGTTTTTCTCCATCATCGTTAACTCCCTCACCTGGTTCAATTACAACATATCTTTCATAATAAATTATCATGTCAAGTTTTTTAGATGCAAGCCCTAATAAATATCCAATTTTATTCGGCAGCGATCTAAAATACCATATATGTGCTACGGGGACAACTAGATTAATGTGACCCACCCTATCTCTTCTTACCTTTTTTTCCGTTACTTCGACACCACACCTGTCACAAATAATTCCTTTATATCTGATTCTTTTGTATTTTCCACATGCACACTCAAAATCTTTCACTGGTCCAAATATTCGTTCACAGAACAAACCATCTCTTTCAGGTTTGTGCGTTCGGTAATTAATTGTTTCGGGTTTAAGAACCTCACCACGAGAATGGTTTAAAATTACCTCGGGAGATGATAATCCAATTGAAATTTTATCAAATTTTTTTTGTGTTAAGTTTTCGTTATCTCTTTTCATGAACTTTTATAAATTATTTTTTTCTTCTAGTCTGATGTCAAGCCCCAAACCTTTCAATTCGTGCATTAATACATTAAACGATTCAGGTAAACCTGGGTCTGGTAAAGTGTCTCCTTTCACAATTGATTCATATGTCTTGGCTCTTCCTAAAACATCATCTGATTTGACAGTTAAAATTTCTTGTAAAGTACTTGATGCACCATAAGCTTCAAGAGCCCAAACCTCCATTTCACCAAATCTTTGACCTCCAAACTGGGCTTTTCCTCCTAATGGTTGTTGTGTAATAAGTGAATACGGACCGATAGACCTAGAGTGCATTTTGTCATCAACCATATGCCCCAGCTTTAACATATAAATGACACCCACAGTTGCTGGCTGATCAAATCTTTCCCCTGTTCCTCCGTCATACAAATATGTGTGACCATATTTTGGAATCCCTGCTCTTTCAATTATATCGTTAATTTCATCAGAACTCGCGCCGTCAAAAATAGGTGTGGCGAATTTTTCATCTAGTTTTTGACCCGCCCAACCAAGAACAGTCTCATAAATTTGACCAATATTCATTCTTGATGGGACACCAAGGGGATTTAAAACAATATCAACTGGGGTACCATCCTCTAAAAATGGCATATCTTCTTGTCTCACAATTCTTGCTACAATTCCTTTGTTACCGTGACGACCAGCCATTTTATCTCCAACTTTAAGTTTCCTTTTTTTCGCTATATATACCTTTGCTAGTTTCTTTATACCAGCAGGCAACTCGTCTCCAACACTTATAGTAAATTTTTCTCTTCTCAGAGAACCTTGTAAATCATTCTCTTTAATTTTATAATTGTGGATAAGATCAGCTACCAATCTATTTGTGTCAGAGGAAGTTGTCCATACACCTTTAGTTAAATGTGTGAAATCATCAACTTTGTTTAAAAGCTTTAGAGTATATTTTTTCCCTTTTGGCAAAACTTCTTCACCTAAATCGTTTTGAACACCTTGTGATGTTTTTCCATTTACAATTGAGAATAATTTTTCAACCATAATGGAATGTAAATCATTAAATTTTTTATCATATCTCTTTTCAAGTTCCTCTAATTCAATCTTGTCTTGATTTCTTTTTCTTTTGTCTTTAATTGAACGAGTGAAAAGTTTTTTATCAATTACGATTCCTCTTAGGGAGGGCGGGGCTTTCAAAGATGCATCTTTAACATCACCAGCCTTATCCCCGAATATTGCCCTGAGGAGTTTTTCTTCAGGGGTAGGATCTGATTCTCCTTTTGGAGTTATTTTACCAATTAAAATGTCTCCAGGATTAACTTCAGCTCCAACCCTGATCATCCCGTATTCATCAAGATCTTTTGTTGCTTCTTCACTTACATTTGGTATGTCATTAGTTAATTCTTCCGAGCCCAACTTAGTATCTCTAACATCAAGAGAATATTCATCAATATGGATAGATGTAAAAATATCATCTCTTACAACTTTCTCAGAAATAACTATAGCATCTTCAAAATTGTAACCTTTCCAAGGCATAAAAGCTACCTTCATATTTCTTCCTAATGCAAGCTCACCGTTTTGAGTTGCGTAACCCTGACAAAGAACCTGGCCTTTTTTAACTTTATCACCTTTTTTAACAATTGGTTTAAGGTTTATACAAGTACCTTGGTTAGTCTTTCTAAACTTTATAAGGTTATATTCTTTAATATCATCCTCAAAACGAACCATTTTTTCTTCTTCAGAAAAACTATATCTTATGATTATTTTTTCAGAATCAACATATTCGACAACACCATTTCCTTCAGAATTTACTAAAACTCTAGAATCAGAAGCTACTTGTCTTTCTAGCCCAGTACCCACAATTGGGGCCTCTGGCTTGAGAAGGGGTACAGCTTGTCTCATCATGTTGGATCCCATCAAAGCACGGTTAGCATCGTCATGCTCCAAAAAGGGAATTAAGGATGCTGAAATCGAAGCAATTTGATTGGGAGCAATATCAGTATAATGGATATCTTTTGGATCAACTACAGGATAATCCGCTTCTTGTCTAGCAATAATTTTGTCTGCAGTTATTTTTCCTTTGTCGGAAAATGGAATGTTGGCTTGTGCGATCAATTTATTTTCTTCTTCCTCAGCACTCAAGTAAACGTGATTATCCAAGTCAATAACACCATTCTTAACTTTTCTGTATGGAGTTTCAATAAATCCTAATGAATTTACCTTTGCAAATACTCCAAGCGAAGAAATAAGACCAATATTCGGGCCCTCAGGGGTTTCAATTGGGCAAAGACGCCCATAGTGAGTATAGTGAACATCCCTAACTTCAAAACCTGCTCTTTCCCTAGACAATCCGCCAGGACCAAGGGCTGATAATCTTCTTTTGTGAGTAATCTCAGCAAGTGGATTAGTTTGATCCATAAACTGGGAGAGTTGATTTGTGCCAAAAAAAGTATTTATTACTGATGACAACGTTTTCGCATTTATCAAATCAATTGGGGTAAAGACTTCATTATCTCTAACATTCATTCTTTCTCTAATGGTTCTTGCCATTCTTGCGAGTCCAACACCAAATTGTGTGGACAGTTGCTCTCCAACTGTCCTAACACGCCTATTTGATAAATGATCGATGTCATCAATTTCAGCTTTTGAATTAACCAACTCTATTAGGTATTTTATAATTGTTATTATATCTTGCTTCGTAAGTATTTGTTTATCAAGCTCAATATCATTACCTAATTTTTTATTCATCCTGTACCTACCGACTTCACCAAGGTTATATCTTTGGTCAGAAAAAAATAATTTGTCGATTATACCCCTTGCAGTTTCTTCATCGGGCGGCTCAGCGTTTCTCAATTGACGATAAATGTGCTCCACAGCTTCTTTTTCAGTATTAGTCGGGTCTTTTTGCAAAGTGTTATGAATAATTGCATAATCAGACATATGAGCATCTACTTTGTGCAGTAATATAGTTTTAACTCCAGTCTCAAGTATTTGGTTAATGTGATTTTTTTCTATTACTGTATCTCTATCAATTACTATCTCATTTCTTTCAATAGAAACAACTTCACCGGTGTCTTCATCAACAAAATCCTCATGCCATGTATTCAAAACTCTAGCAGCAAGTTTTCTACCAACCAATTTCTTTGTACCAGTTTTAGTGACTTTAATCTCTTCTGCCAAGTCAAAAATCTCTAAAATATCTTTATCACTTTCATAGCCAATCGCTCTAAAAAGAGTTGTTACAGGGAGTTTTTTCTTTCTATCTATATATGCATACATAACATTATTTATATCCGTTGCAAATTCAATCCAAGAACCTTTGAAAGGGATAACTCTTGCAGAATACAATTTTGTTCCGTTAGCATGAAAAGATTGTCCAAAGAATACCCCAGGTGATCTATGGAGTTGTGAGACAACTATTCTTTCAGCCCCATTAATTATAAAAGTTCCACTTGGGGTCATATATGGTATTGTACCTAAGAAAACATCTTGAACTATAGTTTCAAAATCCTCGTGCTCGGGATCAGTACAAAATAGTTTTAATCTGGCTTTTAAAGGAACTGAGTAGGTAAGTCCTCGTTCAATACATTCTTGAATGGAATACCTAGGAGGATCAACAAAATAGTCTAAAAATTCAAGAACAAACTGGTTTCTTGTGTCAGTAATTGGAAAGTTTTCTTTAAAGGTATTGAATAAGCCTTCCTCTGCTCTTTCAGCAGATTTTGTCTCAAGTTGAAAAAAATCTTGAAAAGATTTAATTTGTATATCAAGGAAGTCGGGATAATCTGCTTTGAGTTTTGATGATGCAAAGCTGAATCTATTATTGTTGTTTTTGTGCATTATTGAATATTAGTTAGATTGAAAAGACCAAAAATTATACTTTATTTGAAATTAAGACAATTCTACTTCTGCTCCTGATTCTTCAAGAGATTTTTTCATGCCTTCAGCTTCATCTTTAGATACACCCTCTTTGATTGGAGAAGGAGCATTATCAACTAAATCCTTAGCTTCTTTTAAACCTAAACCTGTTAATTCTTTAACTAATTTAACAACTGCTAATTTTGAGCCTCCAGCTGCTTTTAAAACAACATTAAATTCGGTTTTTTCCTCTGTTGAGGAGTTCCCTTCAGCGGAGCCTGCTGATGGTACAGCTACCGCAGTAGCAGCAGCTGGCTCAATTCCATGCTCTTCTTTTAATATGTTTGCTAGTTCATTTACTTCTTTAACGGTTAAACCTACTAATTTATCTGCGAAATCTTTTAAATCTGCCATGACCATATATTTTATTTGTTATTTATTTATTTATTTGTTTTTGCTTTTAAATTTATCTTTCTGATAATTTTTTAATTATACCAGCTATTTTGTTACTACTTGATTTTAAGGTAGATAAAATGTTATTAATTGGAGATGATAGTAAAGAAATTATTTCACCAATTAGTTCTTCTTTTGATTTCAAATCAGCGAGGACATCAATTTTATCATCACCTATATATACTGACTCATCGATAAAAGCTCCTTTTAAAACTGGTTTATCTAACCTCTTTCTGAATTCTTTAATCAATTTAGCAGGGGTATTACCTTGGGTAGAAAACATGACTGAGGTATTCCCTTTAAGTATATTTTTTAAATCACCAAATTCCTTTCCACTATCCTCCATGGCTTTTTTGAGAAGAGTATTCTTAACGACAGAAATGCGAATATTTGACTCAAAACAAGCTCTTCTCAGGTCAAGAGTTGACTGGGAATCTAATCCAGCAATATCTGCCAAATAGAAATTAGAAGCCTCACAGAGATCTTTAGTGAGTGTTTTGATTTCGTTAAGCTTCTCTTCTTTATTCATAACTAACATTAAATTTTATAATCAATTAATATGGAAGGACTCATAGTAGAAGACATAAAAATGGTCTTAATATAATTTCCCTTTGTGGAAGATGGCTTTAATTTGACTATGGCTTTCAGCAATTCTTCAGCATTCTCAAATATTTTCTTTGAATCAAATGAAACTTTACCAATGGCAGCATGAATTATCCCAGCCTTTTCAACTTTAAAATCAATCTTACCTCCCTTCACATCTAGAATAGCTTTTTTTATATCCATAGTTACTGTTCCTGTCTTAGGATTCGGCATTAAGCCTCTAGGGCCTAAAATTTTTCCAAGTGGACCAAGTTTTGCCATAACACTAGGGACCGTAACTATAACGTCAATGTCAGTCCAACCTCCTTTGATCTTTGTTAGAAACTCTTCAAGGCCTATATAATCTGCTCCTGCCTCCTTAGCTTCATTCTCTTTGTCAGGGGTAACTAAGGCAAGCACTTTTATGTTTTTTCCGGTTCCATTAGGAAGAGTTACAACCCCCCTTACCATTTCATTTGCTTTTTTGGGATCTACACCTAATCTAATAGAAAGATCCACAGATGCATCGAACTTGGTTGTCGAAATGTCTTTAATTAAGGAAGCAGCATCTTGCAGAGAATACTTTTTAGATGAGCCTAGCTTAGCTATAATTCCTTTTCTTTTTTTAGATATTTTGACCATTGCTTAATTTTTATTTGGAGGATTACCAGTAACATTTAAACCCATTGACCTGGCAGTTCCTGCAATCATTTTCATTGCTGATTCAACTTGAAATGAATTTAGGTCCACCATTTTATCTTCTGCTATTTTTTTTATTTGATCCCATGATACGGATGCAACCTTATCTCTATTTGGTTCAGATGAACCTTTCTTGATCTTAGCAGCTTCTAGAAGTTGCACCGCTGCTGGTGAAGTTTTAATTTTAAAATCAAATGATTTGTCTACATATACTGAAATTTCAACAGGTAATATTTTTCCTTGTTTGTCTTGAGTCCTAGCATTAAATTGCTTGCAAAAATCCATTATATTTAAACCTGCGGCTCCTAGAGCAGGTCCAACTGGGGGTGATGGATTTGCAGATCCACCTCTAATTTGTAATTTCAAAATTTTGTTAACCTCTTTAGCCATTTTATTTGATTAAATTTTTTCTACTTGCATATAACTTAATTCTAATGGAGTCTTTCTTCCAAAAATTTTCACCATGACTTGCAACTTTCTTTTATCCTCATTTACGTTTTCAATAGAACCTGTGAAGCCATTAAATGGTCCATCAACAACCTTAATATTTTCTCCTATAACATAGGGAATTGATATATGTTCTTTTGTTAATTCAAGCTCATCCACTTTACCAAGTAGTCTATTCACTTCAGAGGGCCGAAGAGGAATAGGATCACCACCTTTAGTTTCACCCAAAAACCCAATTACATTAGTAACGGACTTTATAACGTGTGGTACCTCCCCTGAAAGATCAGCTTTGATCATAATGTATCCCGGATAATAAACCTTTTCCTTGTTAATCTTTTTACCATTCCTGAATTGAATAACTTTTTCAGTTGGTACAAGAATATCTTCAAGGTGATTATCGTAACCTAACCTACTTATTTCCGAGGTTATATAATCTTTAATTTTCGATTCCTGTCCACTAACAGCTCGAACCACATACCATTTTTTGTTTTCAACTTCTGCCATCCCAATTATCCATTAATTATGTTTAGGTATATTTTAACAACTCTTGATAGTATTGTGTCAGCTCCCCAGATTGCTACAGAAAATAAAAGAGAAAAAACCAGTACAATTAACACAAGATTTTGTAATTCAGCTCTTGGAGTCCAAGATACGTTGTTCTTTAGTTCTTCGTAAGAATTTTTTATGTAATTAATAATAGTCATCATTTTTTATGCACGGGTTGAGAGACTCGAACTCCCGACACCTGGTTTTGGAGACCAGTGCTCTACCAACTGAGCTAAACCCGTTTAAATCTAAAATTAAGTGCTCAAAAATAAAACACAATTAAAAAATAAACTTTAAAGCCACTAGTCAAGCAATTCTGTAACTTGTCCAGCACCAACAGTTCTTCCTCCTTCTCTAATGGCAAATCTAAGACCTACGTTTAGAGCTATTGGGGATATAAGATCTACAGAAATTGACACATTATCTCCCGGCATTACCATTTCAACCCCACTAGGAAGATTAATATTACCAGTTACGTCTGTTGTTCTTACATAAAACTGAGGTCTATAGTTGTTGTGAAAAGGAGTATGTCTTCCACCCTCCTCTTTTTTCAAAATATAAACTTCTGCTTTAAATTTGGAATGAGGCTTTACAGAACCGGGTTTACAAAGAACCATTCCTCTTTTAATATCAGTTTTTTCAATTCCTCTTAAAAGAATACCTGTATTATCACCAGCTTCTCCTCGATCTAATATTTTTCTAAACATTTCAACACCAGTGATTGTGGATTTCAATTTTTCTGCTCCCATTCCAATAATATCTATTTCATCACCAGTATTAGCAACTCCAGTTTCAATCCTACCTGTCGCCACAGTCCCACGGCCAGTAATTGAGAAAACATCTTCAACAGGCATTAAAAAATCTTTATCAATATCTCTTTTGGGAAGTTCAATCCAATTGTCAACTTCAGACATTAATTTAGTTACAGTTTCAACCCACTTTTGTTCGCCATTTAGTGCACCAAGAGCTGAGCCCAAAATTACAGGAGTGTTATCTCCATCATATTCATAAAAAGATAAAAGTTCTCTAACTTCCATCTCTACTAATTCTAAAAGTTCTTCATCATCAACCATGTCGGCTTTGTTTAAAAAGACAACTATCCTTGGAACTCCA
>TARA_B100000963_G_scaffold132287_1_pt1 | contig 15513 bp, 9 predicted proteins | sample TARA_B100000963 | Tara Oceans TARA_B100000963 (sample SAMEA2622097) | marine metagenome | biome: marine biome (ENVO:00000447); feature: surface water layer (ENVO:00002042); material: "saline water (ENVO:00002010), including plankton (ENVO:xxxxxxxx)" | depth 5 m | reverse complement strand
CTTTGCAGCATCCTTTGCATCTAGGTAATATTGCCAATCTCCATGTTTTGTTCCAGTAACTCGGCCTAGCCATTTCTTCATTGGGATAGTCATGGCATCCAAGTTACAATTTCTTAACTTCGGTAAATCACGGGGCTTGACGGTGAATTTTTGAAGAGCACAATCAAACCTGATTGTGAGCAATTTTTCCCCATCATATTTGTTTGTCTCGTTTAGTATTATTCGAGCAATTAATTGTTCTGAAGATTCTGGTAACTCAATCCGTAGTCTCTCAGCATGAATCCTAAGACGCCTAAGGTGATTATCAAAATGAGCAATTTTTGAGTCACCGTCCCATAAGACTGTAGTAAATACTGCATCTCTTGGCTTCTTAGCCATAATTCTACCTCACAACAAATCATCAAGGAATGATGTGTCGATATTAGGCTTCTGTGTTCTTTTATCATCATTCAAATCATTCAACAACACATCATTTTGCGGTTGTAATACTGGCTGTTGAGGTTGGTATACTTGCCTCTGATATGGGTCATTTGCCGTAATCCTTTGAGCTGCAGAGTAGATATCGGTTTCAACCTTTGGCGTTATTTGAGGCGGCGGGGATATTGGTGTGGTAGCGCCAAATTCAGGGGCATCATCCCACCCCAGGTTGTCTTGAATGCCCCATGTTGCTTCCTGCAACTCCCAGTTCTTATCCCGCATTTTCTTATTATTCCTAGTTCGTATTATGCCAATCAGCAACAATAGTGCAACCAACAGTAGGCCTGCTGCCAACAGATTTGGCGTGGTCAATAGTGATGTAAAGTCGGTATTTTCATTTGACTCAACAGGTTCTGCACTTCCTGACTCTTTTTTAGGCAAGACCTCGATAGCCTCTACAGTTGTTCTAGTTGTGTAGTCATCGAACGGCGAAACAGCAACATACCATGTGGTTTTGTTGTCTAACTGTTCAAATATATTGCTGGTAATCTCAAAATTGGTTGACGCTATTACTTCCCCAACTTCAAGAGCATCGGTAATAGTGGTGAAGGTTTCTTGCAAGATGTATATCTTGTAGCCTCTAATCTCTCCAGAATTAATCCCACTCCATGAAACTAGTATGCCATCATCAATCCAATCAGCGGATAAATCTTCCACAGGAGTAATGTAATCGCCAGAATCGTCAAAGCCATCGTCTTTGGCTTGACTAGAAACCACGGTTAAATCATCCAAGTAGGCGTTGCCAGAGGTGTCTCTAACAACAACCGTAGCCCAAACTTCCAGTCCTGTTACCACTGGCATATCTCCCGCAACGATCTCAATCAGTAACGGCAATTCTGGATTTCTATCTAGTGTTGCGATTGGCGTAACCGGCCCCCCTCCACCAGGTAATACATTGGTGAAGGAATTAGAGGCGGCATACACCTCGTAGGTTCCGACATCACTAGCATCACTTAATTCGAAGTCCAGTAATAAGCCAGATCCATCGTCATTTGGCCGATCGTAAAGTTCTATTTGCGTCAAACGCTCAGGTGGCTCAACATCAGCATTGTTGTTGATTGGTATGACACTTGCTTGTGGAAGGTTGGTCAAATGGACATTGCCCTTGACATCATGGACAGTGACAGTAACAAATAACTCTATGTCGGGCTGTATAAGCTGAGGAGTGGCCATAGTAATATCCATCATGTTCGAGGGCGGACTGTAAAGCGCAGTCGATATAGTCAACTCAATCGGATTTTTATCTTCATCAATCCACTGTTTGTTAATCATCAAACAACCGCACTTGTCAGGATCGTCACCGAATGCTGCCCATGCTCCACCAAGCTCAGACACAGGTTGGTCAGCGACCCAGACGATATAATGTGAGAAATCATCTGCGTCAGAGATAGTCCAAACCACATCAATTGCCGTACCGTCATCATCTGGATGATCATAAGCATTCACTGAACCAATTCTATCGGGCGTTCCTCCACTACCTATTGTATTTCGTAAAGGTGTGGCAGAGACTACATCTACATCGATTAAATCAACATTTAACCAATCGTCATAAGCGACTACCGCAAGCAGGTATGGCTGACCATCTTGTAGTACTAGACCATCGTATTCGTCAATAATCGTGCTGGTCGTACTACAATCATCAATAATCACTGAGCGTGAGAATCCACGCTCTTCGAGAGATTGAACCACGGTAAGGTCTGGCTGGCCGTCATCCAACTTAACCCAAACAGCGTAAAATGTACAATCATTAGCGGTGCTTTCATCCCAAGAGATAGTTATTCTTCCACCATCATCATCAGGGGTATCAATCGCAGTTACATTTTCAAGTTTAGGAGGAGGTGTCAAATCATTTAATCCGCCAGTTGGAACGACGGGTCCGATAACAATTGGGCTAAGAATGTCTTCTTGGTCAGTTAGATCAACACATGTCAGGCCAATCCAATATGGCCTTCCAGGATTTAATTGGATAATGGTTGTATTGCCTTCAGTTGGTGGTAATTCTACCTCTGGAGTTAGTCCAAGAACATCACTAAACTCGCTAGTTAACGCATATATCTTTGTACTCTTCAAATCAAGAGCAGTACATCTTGCCCATTCTATTTCTAAGTCACCATCTTGCCCGCCATCATGAGGTCCAGCCGTTGCCCATATAGGGGATAATGGAATCTCGTTGGTTGGAGTTGCAGGTCCTAGCTGGGCTGAGGGAATGCCTAATCTACCATCATCGTATTCAACTACAACAATTGCATAATATTCTGTTCCATCAACAAGAGGCTGTCCGTTCGCAGTAGTCACTTCACTTTGCAGCCGACTATGGAGAGAGATTGATTTGTCGACAGCCCTACCTGTTAGGTCACCAGCAGTTATCATAGATGTTCCAGACGCACCAGTGAAAGGCCCCTCGTTGACATATACTAGATATCTTGCGAAATCATCGTCGTGAACCAGAGTCCACGACGCAGTTAATGCCCCGCCACCATCATCAGGTCTGTCTATCAAACCAGTCAAACTTATTGGTGTTTCAAGCTTGATGTAGTCATAGGTTATTCTGACTTCTAGGGAACCATTACTTGGCGATCTTAGATTTAATTGGACATATTTAGTCCCATTAATTTGTACAGCATTATCTACGGCTGATTGCAACGTGCGTGATAGTTGAGGGTCGTCTGAAAGGTTCAATGTTACTGCATATTTGAGGCTGTTAGACTGAGCCCATGTCGCCGCACCGCTTACTGGTGACGTGAATGCCAGCGGAGTTCCTTGGAATAGTATGTTGTGTATTCCAGGTGTGCCCGCATCAGAGTCTAGGATTATCGGGTTGAGAGTTGTTGCTAGCGGAATTTGCAACCCAGGATGAGTTAGGTTAGTGATATCTTGATTAATTAAATTGAATCCCATATTCAGGGGCTCTGCGCGACGTAACTCAAAACGTTCTAGAGGAGTCCATTGAGGATTATTCATCCACCCGAATAAGCCATCATCATCAGTGGTAATCCAAAGGTAATCATCACTAATCGTACCACTCGTGATGCTCACATCAGGTACAACAAATACCTTAGTTACCGAGTGCGATTGGGTAGTTGCCTCTGAAATTGTTATGATATCTTTCCCTAATGCAAGTAACTCGTTGCCATTACTTATCAACCGTTCAACAGGCCAACTAGGTACTTGGAATGCAGCAGCACCATCCTCAAATTGCCCATTTATCGCGTTCCAGTGAGTCATTGGTCCAACATCAGTTGCGACATGTACGCCCCACCAGTCGCTAGCTAGCGCAGTAACTGTGTTAGATGGTAACTGGTCGAACCGATGGGTTTGAGTGACCAGGCCGGTAATGCCGTCGATGCTGGTAATTCCAGGCCTTTCGCTTCCTGCGCCATCGTGACTGACATGTATTTCTACTCCTCCAGCATTATTTGAAGTGCTGATAAGGCCCCATGAGGATGTTCCTAGCATACCATTTGCAGTAGTTATCACATTTACCGAATTAGTCGAAGTATCCATCTGCGCTAAGCCTGATGGGGTCGCTACCCACAAGTATGGCGAATCGAATATAATATCTTGAATTAGATTAGACGGCAATCCATTGGTGGTGCTTAGTGGATTTAACCAGTCATTGGTTTGTAGTGACCATCTTCCAACACCACCATTAGTCGCAATGTATACTTCATCGGCCGTAACTTCTATGCTATTAACAATGTTTGACGGCAAACCTGCAAGTAATCTGCCATTAGTGAAACTATTGGTTTGAGTATCGTACACTTGTACTCCTGCTGAAGAGCCGGAATTACCTTGTAATCCGATAATCAAGTCAGTTCCGACTAGTTTCAAACCGTCCATATTATTGTGCAATGCGCCATTTATTTGAGTCAAAGTGGCAGATAAGGTATCCAACATCATAAGGCCGGAGGGCGATGTCGTGATGTATAGATCGGTCCCGACCAATTCTAAATCATTAGCTTGAGAGTTTGCTGGTAATGTCCATCCCTGTTGCCAAATAATCGTCCCATCCGCTTGTCTTTCGCCTTGAAGAATACCGGCACCTGTGGATTGACCGAATCCGACATTCTCCCCAATTGTCGTCACCCAGAGATGCGTTGTATTTCCAGTCATTGTCGTTACCTGTCCACTTACGAGTCCGGGCAGAGTTTGGATCGTGGTTTGACCAATAGAGTCAAGGTGATCTACACGGCTGTAACCCGATGAACCACCCGCTTGACCGAGTAACCAACCTGTTCCAGACCATTGGAATGAGGTGACTGATGAGCCCTCTGCATTGGAATTAACCTGGCTTGTAATTGCGCCGGTGGTAGTAATAATCGAATATCCACCTCCAATTACATTGGGCCCAGATTGACCTAGGCCGTGACCAACAATCAGTTCCCCATTGCCATAATCGATAGCATCCCACCAAATCCTATCACTTGGTAAATTATGGGTTTGAGTAGTGATGTCAGCGAGGAATAATCCACTACTCATACTGTATTTTTTTATTGGTTCTTCATCTGAATAAAAAGTGACGTATAGTGTATCAGTTGACTGATCGCAAGCAACCCCTGAAACTCTTCCTTCACCTAGTGACGCTTGAGTGAGGGTATTGACTATCGTATCACTTGCTAGGTCAATCTGCTCAATACCTCCGTTAGAGTCATAGATACCGACATTGAGTAGGCCTCCACAATATGACATTGTTATTGGATAGCCTCTTTGAATGCCATTTTGTCCACCTTGTGTGTAGACATTCCAGTCGTTACCATCCCAGTGTGAAATTGCTCCACCCTGGAATCCTTGGAAACTTTGCCCATCACCGCCACCGAGAACTAAATCGACCCCATTTGTCCATAATTCGTAAAACTCACTTCCAGAGTTGCCCGGCAGCCCATTATTCTCCTCCCAAGTAGATAACCACGAGTTGGTTGTGCGATCATATCTTGCCACACCATCTTCAGTAGCAAATAATACTTCACCATTATATTCGACTATCTCTCTAATTGGAAAATCTAAACCATCATCGCTGTTCCATGAATCAACAAAGTTCATTGAGGAATCGTATAAGTCAAGACGTAATTCTCCCCAGGAAACCCACATTTCTCCCGAGTCGGTTTCATATGCTGTTACTCTGTCAACTTGACCACTTGGCTCAATATTTTCACCCCACGCATCGTTTACAATATCCCACTGCGCAATACCACCTCGACCATCATAATAATTTGGGAAACCGCCATTTGATGCAACACTCGCCATGATTACGCCATCGATTAACCCCATGCCCCAAGCAGGGCCATTATTGTCATCAAGTTGGATGCCAGCATCGATATTTGATAACTGATTGAAGTTCACGACATCGATTCGATATACGCTATTGCTATCATCGCCTTGATGATAATACATAACATCGTTGTAAATTACCATTTGATATGGTTCACCATTTCCTAGGTACAATGCATTATTCTTTTCTATATCATATATCTCGTTGCCATTTGTGACATCGATTAATTGGAAACCATCTTCACCACCAATCCAAAGTTGATCTGGATTAATGTCAGCAACTAATCCTGTGACATCACCATTACCAGGGTCTAGAATTTCAGTTCCACTGGGGCCGCCTGAATATTCAGTCCAAGTAGGCAACCAAGAGTTTGTTGAAATCTCATATCTTGCCACGCCAATACCATTCAGGCCAATGTAGGCCACATCACCGATTACCTCAACTGGTGCATTGTCGGTATCTTCCCCGGCTACCCAAGTGTCTATAACATCAAATGGATTTGTTGTTAAAATACCGACGCCATCGTCTGTACCAGCGTATATTTCCGAACCATCCGTAGCCACTGTGCGTGTCGCCCAGTCCGGCATACCGTCGTATACGTTCAGGCAGTCATCTACTTGCAAGGTGTTGAGAGGATATTTACAGACTCCTCTATCAGTTCCGACATAAATGTCGCCGCCTGAGATTGCAAAATCGAAAAATGTATCAGGCTGAGTTACCCAACTACCCCCTCTTCCTTGGAAATCAATCGCTTGTGAGCCATCCCAGCTTACTGCACCATCTTCGCCTCCTATGTAGAGATTTGAGCCATCGGAAAGTAACGCATAGACTACATCAGAAGGCAGGAAGTCTAGGTTTGAATTCCCACCGCCTGAGTCGGTGAAAGGTAGCAGAATTTCACCGGATGCCAAGTCCTTTCTAACTACACCGTACCCTGGTAGCCCCATGTGTAACACACCGTTGTAAACCTCTAATGGCACATTATCAGCGTTATTGATCCCAGTAGAGCCCCAAGGCGCGAGGAATGTGTCGTTAGATAGGTCAAATCTGGCTAAACCGATGTCTAAAGTAGCAATGTATGCGATATTTCCGTAAGTTACCACGTCAGTTAATCCACTTGAGGTTAGTTCGTTGGATGAATCATATATCGATATCGAATTTGTGGATGTGTCAATAATCGACATTGCTGCATTTGAATTTATTGTAATCAAGTGATTATTATTGATTGCCATGCGTTGAACAGAATTAGAGGCGAGGCCACTGGTAGTATCCCATGTCTGAACAATAGAGCCGTTTTCGCTCATCTTGTGCGCTCCGGTGTTGTCAGATGCAATGTAAATGTAGGTTCCGTCAGTGATTAGTTGGTTAACATCATCACCAATCAATTGAGGAGTTAACCATCTAGATTGTTGAATGTCAAATCTATTCATGATGCGGTCTGCAGCGACGTACAATACGCCGTCTAATTCTACAGCATCGTCCATGTCTGCCGAGGTCGGTCCGCTAGCAAGCAGCATGTTTCCGACATAATTAGGTGTTGAAGCAGTGTCAATGGTCGCTAAGTCACCGCCCCCATCACTTATCAAAATAATCTCGTCTGTTGGTGAACGAATACCGATATTTGGCCAGACAATCAGCATCTTTCCATCATTGACTAGCCCGAAATCTTGCAAGTCATAACTTTGAACGAATACCCCGTTTAGGGTGTTGTAGGTCTGGAGGGTGTTACCATTGAGAATCGCCATAATGTTGTTTGATACTGTTACATCAGCCACGTTGTTTGAATTTAGCCAGTTGTTATCATCCCAAGTCGATAGCCAAAAACCAGTATTCCAATCAAATCTTGCTAGACCTGCATCTTCTGAGGCAAGCAATAACTGGTTACCTGTAGCATATAGAGAGGTAACAGAATCAGAGTGTAAGTTATTTGCCGTGGTCCATTTGCTGAGACGTTGACTGTTCGATAAATCCCATCTCTCGACACCATCTCCTTCAGAAGCGAAATACAGGATACCATTCACTTCAATAATATCCAGCCCTTGACTTGTTTGGGATTTGAAGAACAAATTATTCCAATCAACGCCGTCAAATACAGCGACTCTGTCTGAACTAAGAGCGTACGGCGTTCCATCGCTGGCTATTATGAATTGATCGAATTGAACAAATTCAACAGTATCTAAATCAGCAACGGTTTCTGGTAGAGGATTAACAATCGAGGTATCGATTAATGATAGCGCATGAAAATAATTGTCATCAGTTAAAATCTGCAGAGCAAGATTGGCCGCATCTATCTCTAAGTCAACAATTGAGTTGGCAGCCTCATAGGTGACCATGTCTATGATTTTCGGGTCATTATTGTAATCGATAATTAGCAATGCGTTGCTGATTGCTAAATACAAACGCCCATCGACAAAGTGTACTGCATAATCAGTAATGTCAAGTTCGACCGGCTCAAAGGTAACAGCCGGATCAATTGGCGCTAATGCTTCGATTATTAATTCATTAATTTCAGCCCCGGATGGTAACGTCCAGTATGCCCCAGAGTCGCTATTAGGTGAGAGCCTCCCTGAATGAGGATTCGAACTGGTGAACGAATCGCTAGAACCCAGCATACCGAGCCCTGACCAATCAAAGAGATTGATTCCCACATCACTCGCAGTGATAACAGGCTCTTCGATGAGCAAATCACTACTGCCGTTTACTCGCACTTCCATCGTGACGTTTGATAGCGAGGCACCAGGAGCAAATTCTAGACCCCAGTTTGCACTTGCTTGCAAACCGGCAAAGGGGTCTGCACCGATAGCATCCAATTGTACCCACCCTGTATCATTACTGGCTTGCTTGGGCCACACAACATCGTTCTCAGTCATGTGTGCAGATACTGGCGACAAGATTAGAAGTGGGCTAAGCGATGTTGCCACCATTAACACTGTTAACAGCATTGCTTTCCGCGCTTTTCCAAAAGCAAAAGCGGAAGAGCTTGGCCTGTTCATAATTATATTGGCGCATCTTGCAGTATTTGAACGCGGCCCTCCGTCGTTCAGTAATGTATCATGGAACCGATGAGAAAAATCACTCAAGAAATCAACATGGAACAAGAGATTATACCCCAAACAATCAAACATTAATCGCCTTTCGTTGTATTGGAAGTGAATATTTTGGAAGACAGGAGAGAGCGACAACTCAAGCAAGATGCTCTTGATTATCATGAGGCTAAACCTCACGGGAAAATCAAAGTTGTACCGACCAAACCACATTCAACTGCCCATGAATTAAGTTTGGCGTATTCACCAGGAGTGGCCTATCCTTGTTTAGAAATTGCTGAAAAACCAGAATCAGCCTACAAATATACTTCCAAAGCCAATTTAGTCGCAGTTATCTCAAACGGAACTGCAGTCTTAGGTTTGGGTAATATTGGGCCATTGGCGAGCAAGCCAGTGATGGAAGGCAAAGGCTTGCTATTGAAGACCTTTGCAGACATCGATGTCTTTGACATCGAGGTTGATACTGAAGACACAGAATCCTTCATCCAAACTGTAGTAAACATCTCAAAAACATTTGGTGGTATTAATCTTGAAGACATCAAGGCACCAGAATGTTTTGAGATAGAGAAGAGGATTGCTGCAGAAACCGATATTCCTGTTATGCACGATGATCAACACGGGACGGCTATAATCTCAGGTGCGGCCTTAATCAATGCAGTAGAGCTACAAAATAAACAGTTGAATCAAATAAAAGTCGTAGTGCTAGGGGCTGGGGCATCAGCAATAGCATGTGCGAATCATTATGTTGCTCTCGGTGTTGATAGAACGAACATAAAGATGGTTGATAGCAAAGGCGTTCTGACGCAGAAACGGTTGCAGAATGATGAGCTGAACGAGTATAAAGCAAATTTTGCCCATGATATTGCAGAAGGTGATTTAGCCTCCGCACTAATTGAGGCAGATGTTCTGTTAGGGCTTTCAAAAGGCGGCTTGGTAACAAAAGAAATGATCGCAAGCATGGCCGAAAAACCGATAATCTTCGCCTTAGCAAATCCAACACCAGAAATCACCCCGGAAGAGGTAAGAGAAGTAAGGGAAGACGCAATAATTGCAACAGGGAGGTCTGATTATCCGAACCAAGTCAACAATGTGTTAGGATTCCCATACATATTCCGCGGCGCATTAGATGTAAGAGCTACCGACATTACTCAAAACATGAAGATGGCCGCAACAAAAGCGCTAGCCGAGTTAGCCAAGGAACCGGTTCCAGATTATATCTCCGAAGCCTATGACGGGGCAACTATGCAATTTGGCCCCGAGTATATTATTCCTAAACCATTCGACCGGCGAGTTTTGATTTGGGAGGCATCCGCCGTTGCCCAAGCAGCGGTAGATGAGGGGATAACTCAGATTGGCAAGGATGATTTTTCACTGACAAAGTATCGAGAAGAATTGGAATCCAGACTTGGTCTATCATATTCGATAATGCGTCATATGATTAATCAAGTAAGGGGGCGAGGTAAGCGAATAGTATTCCCTGAAGGCGATAATGAAAAAGTGATTAGAGCGGCAGCACAATTAGTTGAGCAGAGGATATGTCAACCAATTCTCCTCGGCTCAAAAGAGCGGATAGACTCGATTGCAGATGAGTTAAATTTGAATTTCGAGTATGAAGCCCTCGATCCAAGATATGATGATCGTAGAAAATTAGTATATGCCCCGGCACTGTTCAAACGACGACAGCGCAAGGGAATGACATTAGAGGACGCGGAAAGATTACTGAAGAGCCGTCCATATTTTGCTAGTCAAATGGTCGCTAGTGGTGATGCTGATGGTTTTGTTGGCGGCGTTAGTAGAAATTATGCCGATGTGTTGAGACCAACAATAGAAGTTATTGGTTCAGATTCATCAGCTCATTGCGTGATTGGCTGTTACATGGTAAATGTGAAGGGCAGGACAATCTTCTTGGCAGATGCCACTGTAAATGTTTATCCAGACAGCCCTACGCTTGCTGAAATTGCCATCCAGACGGCTAAAATCGCTAGGCGATTTGGTATTAAACCTAAAGTTGCGATGCTATCATTCTCCAATTTTGGTAGCACAAAAGCGCAACGTTCAACAAGAATTGAAGAGGCTATTGGAATTGCTAAAGAGATAGATCCAACACTGATAATTGACGGGCCAATGCAAGCAGATACCGCATTAAATCCATCCGTACAAGATGATTATCCATTCATGAATTTCCAAGGCCCGGCAAATGTTTTGGTGCTACCTAACCTTGCTGCCGCAAACATTGCATACAAATTGCTTGAAGAACTTGGTGGAGCAGAAATGACTGGGCCAATTCTTGAAGGGATGGATAAACCAGTTCAATTAGTAGCACGTTCAGATGGGGTTAGACACATCGTCAACATGGCAACAATATGTGCAGCAGACGCGATAAGACAGGATTCATATTGGGAAACTCTAGCATCAAATCAGGAAGATTAGCAGAATTTTAGCAGTTCTAATTAGTTTTTAACGGCTGGAAGGCTGCATTTCGACAACACTAGAACCTAGAAGTTATTGATGTTCTCCGTCTTCAAACATAATTACAGGGCGCCTCGGTCGCCAAAATGCACCGGTGACGAAACCAGCACACAGACCGCCAAATAGCAGGTTAAACCATCCAGAGTAAACATAATCACCCATACCTCTTAACCAAGGAATTGCGAATGAGGGAAAAACTCCAAGCATGGTTGTCCACAATAACTCAGACCGAATATTTGCTCCATAATCAGCTTTTTTTGGTACTATTACTGCAGGACCCTTTCTTATTGGAGTAATAACTAAACGAAGTAGTAATCCATGACTGTCTCTGTCCATGGGAGCGCTTGATAATGCGTGTATCGAATTGTTGCTCGGGTGGATTTCCATGGTCGCAGTATGCCATTGCATAGGTCCGTGACCGTCGAATGCACGTGGCCGTCCATCCATCATAGCACCTCTGTAGTTTGAAGATACTGCGTCCGCTAGAATCTCTTTAGTACCTGATTTGGGTTTTATTTTATCAGTAGTTTTTGCGTGAATCCACTCGCTTTGAGTCGGGCAGCGTACTTCCCAGTCACCTTCGAATTCATCCCCAAGCTCAGCAATATTCTCATTCAAAAGCGAAATTATCGCAGTCAATCGTTGCTTATTCCAAATCATCTCATCGCCAAGGGATAATTCTGAATCTAATATTGACGATAACTGTGATAAGTTAAGCGGTTCCTCGGTAATGAAAAAATTTGGACACCTAACCTCGTGCCTTGGTCGTTGACCAGCGTAAATCCAGCCACCTTTATTTTCTCCAAGAAAAAGAGAACCGGCCTTAACATGGCTAAATACGAGACCGGCAAATTTGAGTTCTTTCATAATGAACCCTATACGATTAATTTTTCCATTCGCTTATACCAAGCCATCCCACTATCGTGATCTTGTAATAACGAGAATTGTGGAAACGGCGATATTGACCGCATGTAGCCAAACACAGAAAAATCAACCAAGTTTGGTTCTGAGCCTCCAAAGAAGTCCTGATTTCCATGCTCATCGGTGAACTCGGTCAACAGATCATGCCACAGCTGTTTGGGCTTTCGACCATCTTTCTTGACCCTTTTCTTGGCAATTATTCCCCACATGATGGGAAATCCAGCCCAAGCATATAATCGCTTCGAAATAAAGCCAAAATTCTCAATTTTTGAAATCCTAGTGGTGGTCTTAAATGCCGAACCTAATGTGCCGTACAAAATTGGAACAGTTGCTTTGGATAGTTTTGTATCAGCCCATTCGAGCCATTTCGTAGTTCGTTCTTCATCGCCGTTGGAGAGTAATTTCCCAGCATTGTAATTATTATCGATGTATTTCATTATCGGTGTTGAATCTGTGTGGTGTTGGCCATTTTCGTCGGTAAACACGGGAACTTTCCCCCAATCTCCTGCGAACGCGACTGATTTTTTTATTTTCAAGCCATTGACAGAAACATAATCAACATCTAGTTTGAGATATTCTATGATTCCTCTAACTTTCCAACAGAAAGGACAGGTGTGCAACATGTGTAATGACACTTTTGCCATGTCAATCCGAAATATCGTACCCATTTCAAACCTTGTCTGCTGAATCCGGTACAGGCTTCCATCCAGTCTTCCAAAACTCTAGATCGTCTAGCCACTTTAACCACTCGATGTCTGTGCAGGATAATAATCGAATTGCTCTACTATCCAGGGCCTCTTTATTCACCAGTGATAAAGATCCATTGTCTAAACATTCTTGCCACTCAACTTGCATTTGCCTGATCCTGCGCTTAGCCTCTTCAGGATTGTCAAAATTTCGTTCGCACATGTCTCGAAGCTCTAGTAACCATGTCCGTCCGTCTTTAGTAACAGGTTCAATGACTCTGTCGGAAGGTTTCTTTCTTGAGAATGGCCACCATCCCATAAACTTCCGCATAGGTAGTACTTTTTGAACTTGGTTCAAGATAACCGTCAGTTAGGTATATGATTCAATAGTATAAGTCTACTGAGCGACACATGGGAAGAATATCTGTACACTTACACGGGTTAGCGAAAGAAAAGGCCTACGCAGAGATGCTGAAAAATTATGGGGATAGGCTAAAATCGTGCAGCATTGACATAGTATTCCATAACAGCAAAAAATCGTTAGATGATTATTTTGATGCCATCAGTAAAAATTCAGCATTATATTTGCTAGATGAGAATGGCGATGAGTATACATCCCGAGACTTTGCAAAAACGATAAAGCAGTGGACGGTAAGCAATAGAGACGTAAGTTTAGCAATTGGACCTGTAGATGGCTGGGGTGAATACAAACACCGAAACACAAACTTGATTGCTCTCTCTAAGATGACCTACCCCCATGAATTAGCAGCAGTAATGCTAGTCGAGCAGGTTTATCGCGCAACGGAAATTATCAAAGGGAGTAATTACCATAGGAATTGAGCAAATGCTCAAAGAGAACCCATTGCTAGGAGTGTTACTGATAGTATGATTATCGCTGAATCAACCGTCGTTTGGATGCTTCTAGTGTTCGATGCAGTCATTGGCGTGGCCTTGGTTTTTGGAGCCAAAAGCCAACCCTTTCCTACCCCTGCAAAGAGATTTGGCACACTGATTTTGATTATTACAGGCTTATTGCTACTCGGACAATCTGCACCAAATCCAACAAGTTTGGAGGCTCATTTAGGGATATTATCAGTAATTGGTGCCTTTGGTTTGGTTGCGGGTATTCATCATATGTTGAACACGCGTCGGGAAGTCTTGGTGGCTCCAATGTCAGGCTTTCTGTTTTGTGTGGGAGTTGCCGGTCTTATTACTAAAACATGGGACGATTTAACAAAGTTAGAACACTGGGCAGGCTTCTTAGCGCTAGTCGTACTTGCTGGCGGCCAAACATGGTTAGTATTCCGTGGGTTGTTAATTGGGCGGCTGCCACTTGCCTGGAGTCAGGCTGGTATGGTTGCACTCCACCGCGGCCAATTACACGGTTCTCATGGTGCAATAGAATGTTTCGAGAAGGCGTGGGATGCCGACGAAGAACATCTAAATCCAATGGCATATTCTGCTCTGTACAAGATTAATTTATTTCTTAATGACTCTGAACAAGCAAAACACTGGAAGGACCTTTTTTTAGAATCGGGCGGGAATAATTCAGTAGCCGCTGAATGGCTGGCTGCGATCGATGAGTGCTTGTCAGCGATGGGCTACACACCAGTCGTAGCTGAAGAAGAATGACTAGAATATACCAAGTATTGGCCTTTTTTTGCCGAAAAAGAGCAAAATACACAACGTTTTATGTAGTTTAACATACATATACTACTAATGGGACTGGAGATGTTTAAACAGAGATGGATGCCAAGTTTGATGATAGTAATTCTTGCAGTTTGGTTTGTCGCTAACCTACTCTCGCAATTAGTATATATCTCAATCAATGGAACTCCATATGATGGAGTCGCTATGTTGACTTCACTCGGCCAAATTTATTATTTCATTATTGCCATCGAACTTATTTTATGGCTATATCTATCTGGATTATTGATTGTAAAAGTAATTAAACACGTCACGCAAAACCACTTGAACAGGGAAATTGGTAATGCTGGAGAGCTATCAAAAACGACATCCATGGCGTAATTCTTACGATGGATTCAAGACCCTTCTCGTTCAAAGACATCCATGTCTGATATGTCCGAGATACGAAATTATTCAGGCCGTCCTATGGAAATTACTGATTTAATAAATTTTGAAAGCGCCATAGACGAGGTGCCTTCAGGGGCTAGAGTCGTGACCATCGAAGAAGCGAGAATAAGTTTGGGAACGGCAAGGAAGCTGTTAATTGAACTACAGTCAATTAGTGACAATGCGGCAGATTTGACAGAAGAACTTGATATTGTCTTGGAGAGTTACGATTCCAGCCATGATCATGTTTGTGAGTTGGCTGATTATCTGGCGAGCATGATTCATTCTTGGCATGGAGTAGTAGATAAATTAGAAAAAACTGGAGCCAGAATGGCTTGCTTAGATCCAGGAAGGCTGGAGTGGTATGGTGTTGTAGATGGGCAGTTGGTGTCATATTCATGGGCTCAGGGTGAGGAAGATATTGAGTGGTATCATGCCATTAATTCCAGTTTTCTTTGCCGTAAACCACTCATAGAAGCATGAAATAGGCCTGCACAGGCGGGATAAGGATGGTTAGGATTAATCGAGTGTACACTGGGACTGGAGATAATGGAACATCGGCATTTGTGGATGG
>TARA_B100000963_G_scaffold158984_2_pt1 | contig 15537 bp, 11 predicted proteins | sample TARA_B100000963 | Tara Oceans TARA_B100000963 (sample SAMEA2622097) | marine metagenome | biome: marine biome (ENVO:00000447); feature: surface water layer (ENVO:00002042); material: "saline water (ENVO:00002010), including plankton (ENVO:xxxxxxxx)" | depth 5 m | reverse complement strand
TGATAAGCTTCATACATTCAAACCTTTAAAGTTAAAAGAAATCGGTTGTATCCGACTATAAATTTCTGCGCGTAGGATAGGAGTTTTCTGTGACAGTTTTATTACGAAACTGTCATAAATAGACCAAAAGTGTCATCTATTGCACATAAAAAAGGCCGCTGGTTAGCGGCCTTTGTAATAAGTTAAGGTTTAGAAGTCATATTTATATGACAACCTAATACCTGTACCCCTTGTCTCCGACCTAAGCAACGTATCATTGAATTCAATTTCACGATCTTCACCTAGAATATTTTGAACGCGTAATGTGACAGTGCTATTAAAGTCTGGGTAATACTTGTACACCATATCAAGTGAATGGAATGGTTGTTCGAAGTTATCGTCGAAACCGTCGATACCCGGAATTAGAATACGCTCACCAAATACGTTGTAGACGAGTGAGGCAGAGTGTTCACCGTTATCTGAGTCATAACCCAACTGCATGTTAAGTACATACTGAGAGTGACCCGTCATACGACGCTCAACATTAGTAATCGCCGCAGAAACACCGGTTTGCTCAACAATATTCTGACGATCTAATACGATTTCAGAATCACTGACAGTGATGTTACCTGTAGTAAACAAGTTGTCCCAGATACCGTCACCAATAAAGGCCAAATCTTGTAGGAATTCAACTTCGACACCATAAACCTCACCAGATTCTGCGTTAGCAATACGAATTAGCGGTGGACCATCCTGAGCTGGAGACTGTACCGATTCAATTGGCGCTTCCATGTCTTTGTAGAATAAGCCTACCGATACGTTGTTGCCTGCTTCACGGTACCATTCCCAACGTAAATCATAGTTAATGATATCTGTTGTGCTTACACCAGGTGTACCTGCAATCGGGAAGTTAGTTAATGGGTCTAGGTAAGTTGCTGATGACACTTCACGAAGATCAGGACGCACAACTGTTTGACCGATGCTCGCTCTTAACTGCATATCGTCTTCTAAGAAGTAAGTTACAGCAAGCGCTGGATAAAACCCGTCTTCTTGAAACGCTAGCTGTGAACGATCTGCTTCATCACTCAAGTCAAATTGGTTTGTTCGCGGATCCAATGGCGCCACTACCTGACGGAAGTCTTCATAACGGGCACCACCAGTGAAACGCCACTTGTTGTCATAGAAGAAATCAGCTTCTAGATAGTACGCATCAATTTTTTGACCCGCTACATAGTCATCACCAGCAATAGTCGTATCACGAATGATAGGTCGGCTAGACAAAGACAGGGTGTCTAAAACGCTGTCGCTGAAGATTTCGCTAAAGTCGTTACCATCTAATATTGAACGGTCTTCAACACCTAACGTATTGATATCGAAACGGCGGTTTTCTGCAGTACGAGTTTTGGTTACAAAGCTTGCACCCACTTTGTACTCAGTTTCCCACTTACCCATTGTCATCGGGTAAGTCACGTTATAGCCAAAGTTCTCCAAGCGGTCGTGAAGATTTTGGAAAGTATAACGAGCAGCAGTTTGTGCATCAGATAAGAAGATTTCGTTTTCATCGTCAAAAATACCATCTTCATTCACATCTTCCATAACGAAGCGTGCATTGAAGTTACCTGGCGCATAGCGTACCGAGCGGCCTAATGAGTATGTCCAGTCAATACCCATGAAGTTTAGCTCTGGGATTGTATGCTGGCCTTTAAGTTGATTGGTATATAGCGAGCGTTCTTCGTACTGAACATCAATATCTCTAATACGCAAGCCTTCTGCTTGGTTCAGGTTTTCAGTATTACCGAACATCTCGCGGATTTCGTCGCGCGTATCGTTTAGCACGATAAGGCTATAATCAATACGATGTTGACGGTTATAGTCTACACCTAGTGTTAATAGTGAAGACCAAGTCACCGTTTGCTCTGTACCTTGGATATCATCAAAGAAGCGTACATTGATAATGTCATCGCCGACTAAGTCAGGGTCTTGTAGCTCGTATTCTTCAGAAGAGCGGGTTTGGGCTGAATAACGTGAAGTTACCAAAAAGCCAAAGCGCCAGTCGTCATCGTAATCATAGCTGTCACCATAAGTGACATTAACGCGCATGTCAGGATCGGCAGACTCTCTTTCTAGCCCGTATTCTCTATTAACACCTTTGAATAGTTCTAATGCTTCTTCTGGCTCAAGATCGTCTAAGAAATTTTTTGAATCCCAACGTTCTTGAATAGCTGCTGAAACGCCACGAGTACCGTCGTCTTCACCTGTCCAATCGCGTCCACCACCAGCATAATCTAACACATCACCAGAGTTTTCCGTATCGATACCAACCGCAGCCGATACGTTGAAAACACGCTGTGTAGGTATAGATTTCAATCGGATATTTACGTTACCACCACCGAATGCCGCGGGCATAGATGGTGAATACGATTTCTGAACCGCAAGGCTTTCGATAATGCTCGACGGGAACAAGTCGAGAGGGATAACGTTACGCGTTGGATCTGGGCTTGGCACGATTGCGCCGTTTAATTGTGTTGATGAGTAACGCTCACCAAGGCCACGAACATAGATGAAACGACCATCTACAAGTGTTAGACCAGTTACACGGCGAAGTGCGCCCGCAGCGTCACTGTCACCAGTACGAGCTATCTGCTCAGCACCCATGATGTCAGCTACGAAGGCTTGATTTTTACGTTCTTCCATTACTGCTGTCGCGGTACCTTTTAAGCGCGTACCGGTAGCGACAACTTCCTCAATCACTTCTTCTTCGTTTGATTGAGCGTTGGCTATAGTCGTTGGAAACAAAATGCTTGCTGCAACGGCTAAGCTAATGGGCTTTAGAAGAAACCTGTTAGCAGGTCTGTTCATGATGAACCTCTTTAGAAAGGAATACTTTCACGATAATTATTCGTGTTTTACAAACTTAAAAGCAAGTGCGCCACTTTTGCAACGCACTTGCTTGTTTTTAGCTATGCGAACTGAGTCTTATTCAAGACCAACAGTCCATCCCGCAGTCCAGTCGTTATCAGCGTCTTTAACTGCGCCGATAAAGTCTACTGAAGAGAAGAAGCTGTCTAGCGTCGATACGTCAGTCGCTACTGTTGCATCTACTGTGTAAATACCGTTAAGTACTGTTGCAGTGTTATCAAGTAGGCTGTTACCTGCCTGCGCAGTGAACCAATCTTCTTGACTAAAGTCGCCAGAGTCTTTGATGTTTTCAGCACACGCTAGTACAGATGTTTCAAAAGTAAGCTGAGGCGTGTTGGTACCATCCATGTTAGCAAGTAGCGTAGTATCGCCATCGCTTAAGTCGGCTTCAAAACACTCACCCATACCCGCTGGACCAGTTACAACAAAGTTGTAAAGTTGTGCATTAGTTTGGTCGCGAAGTAGAACACCTTCAGAGTCTGCATCAGCAGTGTCGAACTCGTTACCAATGATAGTCATGTTAGCAACCATAGGGTTAGAGAACGCTGTGCCGTCGCCGCCGTCACCGTCGCCTTCAATTGCGCGGTTAGCATCAGAGTTATCTTCAGCGTGCTTAACAAGTACAAACTGAAGCTTACCTACGTAGCCGTTATCCCAGTCTACTGAGTCATCTTGAATGCCTGTTAGCGTAAGATACTTAACGTTTACTGCACCACCGAAGAACTCAACACCGTCGTCTGCGTTTTTGTGAACTTGTACATACTCAACAGTAGTACCAGAACCCACACCGCCAAACGTAATACCGTTTAGTTCGTTATCTGGTGCAATTTCAAAACCACCGTGCATTACGCGAACGTAGCGAAGTGTACCAGAGCTATCTGTGTTGTCAGTTCCGCCGAAAACTGCACCTTCTTGTGCACCTTCAACTTGAAGTGAACAATCTGTACCGTCTTGAGGACACTTAGTTGATTCGCCGTTACCTAGAACGATCATGCCGCCCCATTGTCCAGCTTCACCCGCCTCAAGGCCGCCAACAACGTGGTCACGTGATGTGAAAGTAATTGGGTTTTCAGCAGTACCGTTTGCATTGATTTCTGAGTCACGGCTAATTACTAGGTAGTCGTTACCAGATGCGCCATAAACAGTTACGCCTGGCTCAACAGTAAGGGTTGCGCTGTTTTCTTTATCACCACCTACGAATACTGCACCTGAAAGCGCGTAGAAATTACCTTCTGTAAGCGTTAGGTCAGACGTGATAGTACCAGACACTTCACACGTAGTAGTTGAACCGTCTACTGGCGTAATTGACGTTGTACCTGATGGACAGCCAGAAGCAGATTGTGCTAGTTCGATGTTACCGCCACCAAAACCAAAAGCCCAACCTTGACGCCAGTCATCTTCACCAATCGCACCGATGAATGTGTTTGCTTCAAAGAAAGTATCAAGCAATGTAGATGCGTCGCCACCAGCAGTAAGAAGCGCACTTTCTGCTGTAAGTGTACCGTCTGGGTTAAGACCAAGATTTGCACGGTCTTCAAATGCGATTAGCTGATTACCTTCTTGGCCTGTGAACCATGTTTCAAGGTCTACTGCACCCTCTGGCGTGTTGAACGGCTCAGAACAAGCAATCGCTGAGTAAGTCATGGTTAGATCACCGTCAGAAAGGTTAGCTTGAACCGTTTCGTCTGTGTCCATTTCTAAACACTCGCCCATTGCTTCTGGACCAGTGATTAGGAAGTTCATTAGGTTTGCGCCAGTTTGGTCGCGAAGTAGAAGACCTTCAGAGTCAGCGTCAGCAGTGTCGAAAGTGTTACCGATAACTGTCATGTTAGCGAGCATTGGCTTAGAGAATTCTAGACCGTCACCACCGTCGCCGTCACCTTCAATACCGCGGTTTGCGTCAGAGTTGTCAGCGGCATGCTGAACATAAACATACTGAAGCTTACCTTTATAACCGTTGTCCCAGTCTACTGAGTCATCTTGGTTAGCTGTTAAAACTAAGTGTTTCGCGTTTACCGCGCCACCGAAGAATTCTACACCGTCATCAGCGTTGCTGTGTACTTGTACATAATCAACTTCTGTACCTGAGCCAACACCACCAAACGTAATACCGTTAAGTTCGTTGTCTGGCGCAATTTCAAAACCAGCGTATTTCACTACTACGTATTTAAGGATACCAGAGCTGTCTGTATCGTCTGTACCACCAAATACTGCACCCTCTTCTGCACCTTCAACCTGAAGCGCACAATCAGAACCGTCTTGCGGGCATTTAGTCGATGTACCGTTACCAAGAATAACCACACCACCCCATTGACCAGCACCAACTTCGTCGCCTACAACATCATTGAATGAAGTCATGATGATTGGAGAAGATGCTGTACCTTCTGCTTCAATTTTAGAGTCACGGCTAACTACAAGGTAATCTGCACCAGTGCGACCAAAGATGACTGTACCTTCTTCGATTGCTAGCGTTACGCTGTCTGCTTTGTCGTTACCAATAAATACTGGACCTTCAAGTGCCCACACTGTGTCATTAGTTAGCGTGATAACGCCTTGATCGTCAGCATCATCAGCTGTTAAACGACCAGAAAGAACGCGTACTTCAACCGACTGGCCGAACGCATCAGAAACTTCACCACTTAGGAAAGAGCTTACTTCACCTGGAGCTGTATCATCTGAACCAGTATCGCCACCAGTATCGCCACCAGTGTTTCCACCGTTATTATTAGTTACGCTGTTATCAATATCACCTTCACTGATATTAATATCGCCGCCACAGCCTGCTAGAACAAGTGCAGTAGCAATAGCTGAAGCCTTGAAAAGTTGCTTAAGTTCCATGTGTTTCTCCAGGTACGGTATAGTTATGGATTTTGAAAACGCGGAAACTTTAACTGAGGTAGATGACACATTTGTTACATTAAGTCGCTGTAACAAAAGTTTCATAGAAAAAGTTCAATTTTGGGCTAAAAAAACGTTTAGAAGACTTACTTTGGCAACTGGGGATTTGTTTTTTGTATATTTTTCCAAAACTTAATTGGTAAAAACCTGAATTTATTGACCGAACGTAGACTCTATTTTTTGTCAACCGCCCCCTTCTTTCAATCCCAATTAGTCAGTTTTCGTCAATATACTCTTTTGATTTGTGACGCAATTATGACATAGCAGGTAGAGTGAAGTAGACTTTAAAAAGGCTTCCACCTAAAAAACTTGTTGATTTGTTCAGCGGCATTAGAGTGGTTAGCGTTATTCTGAATGGCACTTTTTATTCGTCAAGCAGTCGGCGTTGGCGTACCAGTACGTCTTCACGAATGGGGAAATATCCGTCTCTTAACACCTGCTGCTGCCCTTCCTGTGACAAGATATAGCGCAAAAACTCTCTTTCCAGAGTAGGTAAAGGCTCACCAGGCTTTTTATTTATCACTAAATAAAGAAAACGGGCAAACGGATACGTTTCGTTGCGCACCGTATCAATAGAAAGAGGGATTAAGCTATCTAGCGACTCACCTAAAGGCAGAGCGCGAACTCCTGCGGTTTTATAGCCGTAAGCGGCATAGCCAATCGCGCCTGTACCGCTGGCCACGGACAATACTACAGATGCAGAGCCAGGTTGTTCGTTTACCGTATTCTTAAAGTCACCATCGCACAGCGCCATCACTTTAAACAAGCCGTAAGTACCCGATACTGAATTTCGACCGTACAGCCTGATAGGAGAACGATAGCCTATATCGTCAACGCCGAGCTGAGACCAATTGGTAATGGCTGTATTGCTGCCACAAAACTGGGTTTCAGAAAACACCGCGTCAACTTGCTCAAGGGTCATACCCGGCAGCGGATTGCGTCTATCCACAAAAATGGCGATGGCATCCATTGCCACTTTTAATACCGTAGGCGGGTAACCGTGGGTTCGCGTAAAATCCCGTATTTCACTGGGTTTTAGTTCTCGGCTCATAGGGCCTATGGTGGCAGTACCTTCAATAAGTGCCGGCGGAGCGGTAGATGAACCTGACGCCTGTATTTGAAAGCCGACCTGAGGATAAAGGGTTTTGAATTCCTGTGACCAAAAGGTCATTAAGTTTGCCAGCGTGTCTGAGCCAACAGAGGATATTTTTCCTGCCACCCCAGGCTTACGTTCATAGGCAGGTACTTGATAGCTACCAGAAGCAGATGACGAGCTTTGAGTATTTTGAAAATCAGCCAGGGCTCCAAATGGTAACAATAAGCCTATTACTAAAAGTAACGTTGAAAGGCGATAGCGTTGCTCTTTCATCTTGTCATGCTTTTTGCTCACCAACACTTCTCGCCTCTTAGGGTTACAGTTGCTCTGCAATCAACTCGTTATCCAGCACAAACGAGAAATTGCTACCCTCATCCAATGCACTGGTTATATCTAAACGGGAATTATGATGACTTAGTACATGTTTTACAATGGAAAGACCTAAGCCAGAGCCACCGGTTTTGCGAGAGCGCGCTTTATCCACGCGATAAAAGCGCTCGGTAAGACGGTTTAGATGATTTGGCTCAATACCATCACCGTTATCTACCACAGAAAATTGCGCGCCATTTGGTTTACGTCGCCAGTACACATTAATTTCGCCACCAGCAGGTGTGTAGTGCACCGCATTAAACACTAGGTTTGAGCAAGCACTTCGAAGCTCGGTCTCTACACCGAAAACATAGAGTTCTTTGTCGATGTGGAAGTTTATTGTGTGGTTTTTCTCTTTATTAAGCGCCTGCGCTTCTCTTTCTACTTGCGCAAGGACCACTGGAATGTTCACAACATTTTCGTAGATGCGTTCCGAACTTGCTTCAATGCGCGACAACACCAGCAAGTCTTCTATCAAGTTTTGCATGCGATGAGTTTGCGATGTCATTTCTTTCATCGCTTTTTGCATGAAAGGGTCGGAGTCTTCATCAATAGGAAGAATTTCAAGATACCCGTTAATGACCGTCAGTGGCGTACGTAGTTCATGAGACACGTTCGCAACAAAGTCTTTGCGCATCTCTTCAAGCTGAGACACTCGCGTTATGTCACGGGCAATTAGCAGCAAGTGCTCATCGCCATAAGGCATAATCCGGTATTCGAAGGTTTTGTTGGGGTTAGTAGGCGACGGTACTTCAATGGGGTATTTATAATTCCCCGCGTGAAAGTACTGAATAAATTCAGGGTGGCGCAACAAGTTGTCGATTCTACGTCCAGAGTCTTGTGGCCATTTTAGCCCTAAATCCAATCGTGCAAGGCGATTACACCAAATAATGCAGGCCTTAGCATCAACCACCACCGCCGCATCAGGCAAGGCTTCAGACCCCTCTCTAAAGCGTTTTACTAATTCGCCAAGCTCTTTGCGCTTATTGCGGTTACGACGCTGAAGGTAATAAATACCTTCATAAATATGTTCCCACACGCCACGCACGGTAGGTGGAGACATTTTACGACTATGCCATAACCAGCGATTTAGCTTGTAAAGATGCCAGTAGTTAAATAGCAGTAGCAGGGTTGCGCCAATGGCAACGGCGAATAACATATCATCTAGATACCACCCGACTAGCGCAAAAACCACAAGGAATAGCACTAAGCGCAATGTACTTCTCAACCAAGAGAACGGGTAATACATGAAATAGCTCGCGTTGTTAAAGGTGGAATTGGGCGCATGCCCAGATGGCGCAGCGACATCAAGGGAATAACACCATGTTACTCCCTAAACACTACATTTATTACAGCTTAGTAGAAAAACGGTAACCCGCGCCGCGTACTGTTTGGATCATAGCATCATGTCCGTGGCGAGAGATAGCTTTACGCAAACGTCGAATATGCACATCTACCGTTCTGTCTTCTACGTAGACATTGGTTCCCCAAACATTATCTAGCAGTAGCTCTCGGCTATAGACACGTTCTGGGTGCGTCATAAAGAAGTGCAACAACTTAAATTCAGTCGGCCCCATGTCTAACGGTTCTTCATTCGCCATTACGCGATGTGATACCGGTTCAAGTTTAAGACCATTAAATTCAATGGGCTCCTCGCTTGATGTAGGCGTAACTCTTCGCATCACTGCTTTTATTCTTGCCACAAGCTCTTTCGGCGAGAATGGTTTAGTAACGTAGTCATCAGCACCTGCATCCAGGCCGCGAATTTTGTCTTCTTCCTCGCCACGGGCTGTAAGCATGATGACGGGAATGTCACGAGTAAACTCGTGCTGCTTTAAACTTTTAGCTAGCTGTACACCGCTTCCTCCCGGCAACATCCAATCTAATAAGATTAAATCTGGGTAAGGTTCGCAAATTTTTTCTTGCGCGATGTCGAAATCTTCGGCTTCAATAATGTTAAAACCAGATTGCTCAAGCACAAACTTAAGCATTTCACGGATAGGCGCTTCGTCCTCAACCACCAACACTGTACGAGACATCGTAATATTCCTGCTCATTTTTAAACGCCGTTATTATTAATGTGGTCTGTGACAGTTTTATTAAAACGATTACATTTATGTGTCAAGTTTAATACAAGCTTGTTCCAAAGTTTAAATACATAATCTTGTTTATTCATACGATTACGCATATTCTTGAAATTACATAAAACCGACTGTTATTGTTGCAAAGGTGAGCAACTACCAAGCGTTGTCGGTGATTTAAAAGGTCTGATGTAACAGGGGTGTGTTTATCGATGGCTGCGGTCAAGACAGGGTTATCAAGGAAACTCTTAGCCAGAGTGTTGTCAGTGTACTTTTCTCTCACGCTGCTAGTGACGGTAGGACAGATCTTTACAGAATACCTCAGCACGAAAAATCACGTTGAAGGCGAGCTTCAAACGCTAAAAAACACCTTTTCTTCTAGCCTGACCCGCGCTTTGTGGGAACTTAACCACGACCAAGTGCGTGCCATCGCCGAAGGCCTTATGTCATTGCCTATTGTTGAAGGGCTTCAAGTTCGTGGTGAAAACGGTAACTACATTGCCGAGTACGGCATCCGTGCTCAGCGCTCTCCTGCTCCGGTTGACGGTGAAATAATTGAAGATCATCCCGGCGGCGTATTTAGCTACAGCTTCCCACTAGTATTTAAATTCTCAGGTCGCGAATCTACGGTTGGCGACGTCACCTTATATTCTAGCTTTGATACTATTTTTAGCCGTATTGAAGTGGGCGTATTTTTTCTTATCGGTAATGCGTTAGTAAAAACCACCTTTCTGGTCTTCTTGTTTATGACCGCATTTCGCACCATGCTTTCTGAACCGCTGCAAACCATTACCGAGCAAATGGGTAATTTCGATCCACAGCACCCAGAAGAGAGCAAACTCAGCATAAAGCTCGATGATGACAATGAGCTATTGCAGCTTAAGGAATCTTACAACCACGTTATTGACGATCTTATTATTTCAAACAATAAGCTGAAAGACGCGCAGAATGAACTCACTCTTGCCAACAAGAAGCTAGACGACCAAAACCTGATTTTAGAACAAGAAGTGGCAAAGAAAACAGCGTCGTTGTCTCAGATCATGCTCGACTTAGAGCAGCAAAAAGACGAGCTTATTGCCCACCAGCGAGAGCTTCGCCAGGAAAACGAAAATCGTCAGTATATAGAAGCCGAACTGCGCAAACGTAACCAAGAGCTAGCCAGTTCGATGGATACACTTCATCAAGCGCAAGAGCAATTAGTCGAGTCGGAGCGCATGGCGTCGCTTGGCGGTCTGGTGGCCGGTATCGCGCATGACGTAAACACGCCATTGGGCGTGAGTGTTACCGCTGCCAGCTTTCTACAAGAGCGACTGAACAATTTAAAGACCGACTTCGAAGATAAAAGCCTGACCAGTAAGAACATGGCAAGCTTCATCGATGAAGCGGAACAAACTGCACTATTACTTTTAAGTAACCTAGAGCGCGCATCTGATCTTATCGCCAGCTTTAAACAGGTGGCCGTTGACCAGACCAGTGAAACCGAGCGCGAATTTGTGTTGGGCGACTATATTAACGAGATCATTCAGTCGCTTAAGCCAAGTTTTAAGCATACTGAACATCAAATTAACGTATCCTGCCCCGACAATTTAGTTGTGACCTGTGCACCCGGCGCCATCGCTCAAATCGTTACCAATATGGTGGTTAACTCAATTACGCACGGCTTTGAAGGCAAAGCGGCGGGCTCTGTAACACTAGATGTAAAAGAAGATGGTAATAATGTTGTGATCCACTACCAAGATGACGGAAAAGGTTTAAGCGAAGAAGAGCTCAGTAAGTTGTTTGATGCCTTCTTTACTACCAAACGCGGAGAAGGTGGTAGCGGTCTAGGCACGCATATTATGTATAACTTGGTGACGCAGTCACTGCATGGCCATATCGAAGCCGACAGCACTTTGGGCAACGGTTTACACTACACCATTCGCTTTCCGAAAAAGAGTGCTTAAACCTTCTTGTCACTATCTATCTGAGGAGCGCGCAATAAGTGCGCTTTCTAGTATCTAACAACCTTTTATTCAATTGCACCGCTCGTCGTACATTGGTACGCTTGCGCCCTATTTTTATCAAGAGAATGCTTACACTATGTGGTTTAAAAATGTAAAAGCCTATCAAATTACTCAGCCGCTATCGCTAGATGAAGGCGATTTAGAGCGCGCCCTCAACGAGCATGCGTTCAGACCTTGCGGTAGCCAGGATTTGGCCACGATGGGGTTTGCTTCCCCTTTTTCTCAGGCGGGTAAGCAAGGCACCATGTTCCATGTTGTTCAACAGCGTTTTTGGATAACACTAAAGAAACAGGAAAAAATCTTGCCCGGCGCAGTGGTAAATGCCGAACTAGACGAGATGGTAGCTAAAATTGAAATGGAAACAGGTTCACCCGTTGGCAAAAAAGCCAAAGCTGACCTTAAACAAGAAATTCAAACTCGCTTGCTACCTCAGGCCTTTACAAAAAACACTTACACTCACGGTTTTATCTCGCTTGCTGACAATTTGGTAGTGGTTGACGCATCATCTGACGGCAAAGCCGAAGCCTTTTTGGCTATGGTAAGAAAAGCCATAGGCTCGCTTCCAGTTGTACCGTTTACGCGTAGAAGCCTTCAAAGCGAACTTACACACTGGGTTACTGAATCAACCCCAGAAGGCGTAGGCTTACTTGAAGAAGCTGAGCTTAAATCTACCGATGACACGGGCAGCGTTATTCGCTGTAAAAACCAACCGCTAGACAGTGAAGAAATCAGTATTCACTTAGATGCAGGTAAGCTGGTTCAAAAAGTTGCGTTCGAATATGCAGAAACGCTCACCGCTATTATTTGTGAAGACGGTGCCATCAAACGTGTTAAGTTCACCGATCGCATTAAAGAAGAAACTGACGATGTACCAAAAGATCAGGTTGAAGCTCGCCTTGATGCAGAGTTCGCTCTTATGTCAGCCGAAATTTGTACACTGCTTAACTTCCTTCGTGGTGCGCTTAATCTTAACGACGATAGTTTATAAGCAAGCCGCAAGGAAAAACCTCCTCTATTTTGATACCTATGGCCTGTTGATTTTTGCTGTACAGCAAAGCTCAACAGGCCTTAGTTAGCCAAACGGTAATTGGCATTTCTGCAGTATTATTGAAATACACTTTTTAAGTTACCGACTTACGCAGTGGCAACCTTCTTTAAGCCGTCTCAGCTAGGATAGTGAATCACTACAACAAAGCGCGTTTCTCCCACTTCGTCGCGATAACCGTGGGGCTGGTCTGCGCGCAATATACATTGCTCTTGCGCCTGATAGGTTTTCCACTGACCATCTTGCAAGACCCCTAACTTTCCTTGCAGTACGTGAATATGCTCGGTGACACCTATTTGGTGAGCCGAAGAGTGCTGTTCATGGAAGTCCGTTAGGCATAGTTCAAACATTTCAAACTGGGTAACTGAGTTAAACGGGAACAGCGTTTTAATGGTTACGTTTGGGTCGTTAGCGAACTTGTTATCAGCGTCTTGAGACGAAGGTGCTGTTTCATCACCAGACAAGAAAGAAGAAAAAGAGCACTCAAGACCTGTGGCTATTTTCCACAGCGTCGCGATTGTAGGGCTAGACTCGCCTCGCTCTATTTGCCCAAGCATGGCTTTGGACACCCCTGTCAATTTGGCTGTTTTATCAAGTGAAAGACCCCGCCCTTTACGAACTGATTGCAGGTGTTGAGCAATGCTTTTTGAAATAGCAGAAGGCTGCGTATTCGCTTTTGTCATTTAATCAATGCCTTTTTATTTTTGTCGCAGAAGCTACCAATGCACTTGTGCGTTATAACGCACAAGTGGTAAGTTACCTTACGTGCGCTATAGCGCACAATTAATTAGAGTAGCACATTTGCAAAACGCTATAAGCGTGTTTTTGTGAGACGGGGTTCAAACCAATGTTTAAGCACGGGTATTTTCATGAGTAAATGGAAGGTTAGCCATATCAGCGCGGGGCTTACCGCCGTTACGGTAGGTTATAGTAGCTCTGTTGTCATCATCATTGATGTGGCGCGCAAAGCCGGCGCCAGCGACGACATGGTAGTAAGCTGGCTGTTAGCACTTGGACTTGGTATGGGTATTACCTGTATTGTGTTCTCGTGGCTTTCTAAACTGCCCGTTGTTACCGCATGGTCTACGCCTGGAGCGGCTTTTTTGTTAACTAGTATTGGAGACTACGCTTTAAGCGAAGCCATTGGCGCATTTGTAATATGTGCTTTGCTTTCTTTTATAACCGCCCAAAGTCGTAGCTTGCTTCGTCAAATTAGTCGAATTCCACCAGCAATTTCATCTGCGCTTTTGGCCGGTATTCTTTTACCTATATGCCTTGCTATCTTTACTGATGTTAACGAAGCGCCACATTTAGTCGCGCTATTTATTGCAGTATATTTAATAGGAAGCCGACTATTTCCTCGCTACCTTATGCTCTTATTACTGGTTATGTCTGTAAGCATAAGTTTATTCATGAGCAGTTCAAATGACGTTTTTGCTTCATCCAGCCATGCATCGATGCTTTCAACTGAGACAGCACCAGGGGCGTCATCAGTATTTACCTCTATATTTACACTCCCCGCTCCCATTTGGGTAACCCCCAGCTTCTCGCTAAGCGCCGCCATTGGGTTAGCATTTCCCCTTTTTCTTATTACTACGCTTTCCCAAAACTTACCAGGCATAGCCATTCATCATGCCCATGGCTACACGCCTGACCACAAGCCTATTTTATCAGGCATTGCCATTGTGCAAGCCTTATTAGCGCCGTTTGGTGGTTTCACCTTCAACCTGGCGGCAATCACAGCAGCATTGTGCATGGGTGAGCAGGCAGATAGCGAAAAGTCACAACGCTATAAAGCGGCCATCGCAGCAGGTGTGGCATATTTGTTCATGGGGTTATTAGCGTCTGTGGTTGTAGCATTATTTGTCAGCATGCCCAATATTATTATTCACCTTCTTGCTGGGCTTGCACTGCTAGCTACGCTGCAAGGAGCAGTGGTTTGTGCCATGGAAGTGGAGCACCATAGAGCCCCTGCACTGCTTACCATGTTGTGTACGGCATCAGAGTTTAGTTTATTTTCCATGACCTCAGCGGTGTGGGGGTTGGGATTAGGGTTATTGCTGCTTTACGTTCAAAAGAAGCCTGTTAGCGCGTAGCGGTATTTGTTTGCTTTGTGCTTTTTTCATTGTCAGCTTTTCATAACGAAAAGGCCGGTACTGAAGTTATGCTTCAGTACCGGCCTTTGTAGCATTTTGTAGCTTAAAACACTTACAAGAAGATTTGCTTCGCTGCGTTTGCAAGCTCTTCAAACTCACCTGAATGAAGTTCACCCATGTCTTCAACAACGCCACGCTGAATGGCTAAGTTTAATACTGCATCTTTTTGGCTATCTATCGCTCCTGAGACAGCAGCACCCACACGAACAAAGTCGATATAGGTTAACTCTTCAGGCATGTAGCTTAGGTCTTTCCAGTTCTTTGCTACGTTAACAAACGTATCGCCAAAGCCCCACTCTGTCATGATACTTGCGCCAATTCGACCCGCTAGTTTGTCGATAGCCACTTCTAGGAACGAAGGGTTGGCAAAGACTTCAGGGTGACGCTCAGCTTCAGTTAATATTGGCAGTACACCAATGTTGTGAACCAGTGCCGCTAATGTCATGGTATCCATGCTCATTTCACGCTTTTTGGTACGTGCAATATACAGCTGAAGTACAGCCATAGAATTAGCCACGATATTAACTGTGTTAGCCCACTCTTGTTGTAGATAGCGTGCAACTACATCGTTTTTAGAGACGAATAATTGCTCCATCGCGAGTGCAGTTGAGATGTTTTTAATTTGGCGTAGACCGATTCGTGTTACCGCTTGGCTGATAGAAGTAACTTTTACGCTACGTCCCATATAAGCACTGTTCGCAATTTTGATCATTCTTGCGCTAAGTGATGGGTCTTGACCAATCACATCACCCATCGCGTTTAAGTTAATATCGGGATCATCTGCCGCTTTGCGGACTTTCAATGCAATAGCAGGAAGCGTGGGAAGGACCAGTGTGTCATTATTTATTTTTTCAACCAATATGGTTGAAAGCGCGTTCTGTGTAGACATATTTCTACCCTTAGAAAGTTCCAAATAGCCTCGTGAAGGCGATAGGTTGCTTTACCAGTTAATCATCTCGACCACCAGCAAAACTGATGACTAAAATAGATT
>TARA_B100000963_G_scaffold217433_1_pt1 | contig 15560 bp, 13 predicted proteins | sample TARA_B100000963 | Tara Oceans TARA_B100000963 (sample SAMEA2622097) | marine metagenome | biome: marine biome (ENVO:00000447); feature: surface water layer (ENVO:00002042); material: "saline water (ENVO:00002010), including plankton (ENVO:xxxxxxxx)" | depth 5 m | reverse complement strand
AATCCTCCTGTTCCTGCTCTAATTTCAATAATTGCATTTTTTTTATCAGCTTCATCTTTGGGAAGTAAAAAAAATTTAAGTTTCTTTTCACTTTTTTGATTTTGTAATTTTAAATCATTTAATTCAATTTCTGCCATCTTTTTTAGTTCATCATCACTTCCTCCATCGTTTAAAATTTTTTCTAGTTCATTCTTATCTTTTTCAAAAGAAATGTAATTTTTGGCATCATCAATTATTTCATTTAAGTCTGAATATTCTTTTGATTTTTCTGCAAAAAGTTTTTTATCTAAATTTCCAGATGATAAATCTTTTTCCAGCAATGAATGTTTTGTAATCAACTCTTCAACTGTTTTGTGTGGAATCATTTTAATTATTTTCTAACTCGAGGGCTTTTTTTTCAACCTCACTAACAACTTTTTCTATCATATCTTTAGTTAAAACTTTCCCTGATTGAACACCTGACAAATAAAGCATATTATTTCCTTTTTTACCTCCGGTAATCCCTATGTCTGTCATAGCTGCTTCACCTGGTCCATTAACCACACATCCTATTACAGATAAAGTTATTGGTGTTTTTATATGAGATAGTTTTTCCTCTAAAACTCTAACTGTATCGATTACCTGAAAACCTTGTCTAGCACAAGAAGGACATGAAATTATTCTCACTCCTCTTTCTCTCAAATTCAGAGATTTCAGTATTTCGTTTCCAATTTTCACCTCTTTTACGGGATCATCAGATAAAGAAATTCTGATTGTGTCTCCAATTCCATCTAATAGTAAAGTTCCTAATCCTATCGAAGACTTTATACTTCCTGGAATAAATCCACCTGCCTCTGTAATTCCTAAATGAAGTGGATAATTAGTGGCTTTTGATAATTGACGATAAGCTTCAATCGATAAAAAAACATCTGAGGATTTTACGCTTATTTTTAAGTTAGTAAAATTTTCATCCTCAAGAATTTTTATATTTCTTAAAGCGCTTTCAACTAATGCTTCAGGACAAGGTTCCTCAAATTTATTTAAAATATCTTTTTCTAAAGATCCAGCGTTGACTCCTACTCTAATCGAACAATTATTATCTTTTGCAGCCTTTACAACTTCTTTAATTTTTTTAATATCACCTATATTTCCTGGATTGATTCTTAAACAACTTGCACCACTTTCAGCCGCTTCTATAGCTCTTTTAAAATGAAAATGAATATCTGCAACTATTGGGATATCCACGTGTTTAATAATTTCTTTCAAAGATTTAGAGGACGATTCATCTGGGCATGAAACTCTTACTATGTCAGCACCCTCTTTATGAATTTCATTAATTTGATTTATTGTGGCTTTAATATCTGTAGTAAGAGTATTTGTCATTGATTGTACTGAGATAGGATTGTTTCCTCCAACTTTTATTTTACCAACTTTTATCTCTTTTGTTTTTCTTCTTTTGATATCTCTAAAAGGTCTTATGCTCATTTAATTATCTAATTTGAATTCTTTATGTAATGCAATCAATGCTTTTTTAGTATTTTTTTTATCAATTAAAACTGAAATTTTAATCTCTGATGTTGAAATTACTTGGATATTTATTTTTTTTTTCGCTAAAGTTTGAAACATCCTAAAAGTTACACCAGGAGTTGTAATCATACCAACACCAATTACAGAAATTTTTGAAACATCTTTTTTTAATATCAGTTTTCTAAACTTTATACTTTTATTTGATTGAATAATTTTTTTTGTTTTATTTAGATCTTCTGTTTTAATTGTAAATGTTAAATCTGTCTCTTTGCCGTTCGCAGAAATATTTTGAACAACCATATCAACATTAATTGAATTTTTTGAGAGTGGTTTAAAAATAGAGGCAGCTACTCCAGGTTTGTCTTTTACACCAATAAGAGAAATTTTTGAATCATTTTGAGTAGATGAAATTCCTGTAACAATTTTATTATTAATTATATTAGATTTTTTTGTAATTAATGTTCCAGTTTTTTTAGTAAATGATGATTTGACCTCAATATCAATTCTATTTAACCTTGCGTCTTGTATCGATACAGGCTGCATAACTTTAGCCCCAAGTGATGCCATTTCGAGCATTTCCTCGTAAGAAATTATTTTTATCTTTTTTGCTTTTTTTAATTTATTTGGATCTGTTGTATAAACTCCCTCAACATCAGTATAAATTACACATCTTTTAGCCTCAAAAAACTTTGCTATCATAATTGCACTTGCATCAGATCCACCACGTCCGATAGTTGTGATTTTATTTTCATCACTAATTCCTTGAAATCCAGTTATAATTGGAGTCCCACCATTTTTTAAATATTTCAAAATTCTATTTTTATTAATATGACTTATTTTAGAATTCTTATGCGGCCCTTTTGTAATAATTGGAACTTGCCAAGACAACCAAGACCTCGATTTATAGCCCTTGTGAATTAACCTTCCTGCTATTAAAGAACAAGCAACCTGTTCTCCAGACGAGACTAGTACATCGTATTCTGCATCAGAAAAATCTGAGCTGATTTTTTTAGATTTATTTATAAGTTCATTTGTCACACCACTCATAGCAGACGTGACAACAATAACTTTATATTTTTTTTTTAAATAATTACCTATGATATCGGCAACATTTTTAATTTTCTGAATTGTTCCGACTGATGTGCCACCAAATTTCAATACTACAATTTTCATGATAAAATTTTTTTTCTCAAAAATTAAAATATGTTGATAAAATACATGTTGAATATAATGTCAACTTACTAATGAAAACTAACACAATTAATAAAGAAGAAATAGAAAAATTTTCCAGAATTGCTGAGGAATGGTGGGATCCAATAGGTAAATTCAAACCCTTGCATAAATTTAATCCTATAAGAATTTCATATATTAAAGAAAATGTTATCAATACCTTCAAACTTAAAAATCAAGATAAACCACTTAAAAATCTCAAAATATTAGATATTGGATGTGGTGGTGGATTGTTATCAGAACCTATGTGTAGACTAGGTGCAAATGTTACAGGAATAGACGCCTCAAAAAAAAATATTCAAGTAGCTAAATTGCATGCAAAAAAAAATAATTTAAATATAAAGTATTTGTCTACATCTCCCGAAAGCTTCAAAACGGATACAAAGTTTGATGTAATTTTGAATATGGAAATTATTGAACATGTGGATGATGTTGATTTTTTTTTAGAAAGTTGTGCAAAACTTCTAAAAAATAATGGTATAATGTTTGTAGCAACTCTTAATAAGACTTTGAAATCATATTTTTTTGCAATCTTAGGTGCTGAATATATTTTACGATGGCTCCCAATCGGAACTCATGAATGGGAAAAATTTATTAAACCTGAGGATTTAATTGATAAACTTAAAAAATATAATCTAAAAGTTGACGCTTTAGATGGTATGAAATTTAATTTAATAAAAGATGAGTGGAGTGTAAGTCAGGATAAATCGATTAATTATATTGGAAAATTTATAAAAATTTAATTATTTTTATCTTCTATCCAAGGTATTAATTCTGCACCAATCCCCTCTTCCTTTAGTTCTTTAATCTCATTTTTAGAAGCTGTGCCATAAATTCCTTTGGTATTTTTTTTTTCATTATAATGTATGGATCTAGCCTCATAGGCAAAATTTTTTCCAACATATTCAAAATTTTTCTTAATAAATTTTTGATACTCTTTAATCTTTTTATTTATTCCTTTTAATTTATAAAAATTTTTTTCAGCTTTTTTAGTTTTTGAATTATTAATTATTTTTGGTGCCATTAGAGATTTTTCAACATTTAAAGAGTCACAGTTGTGACAATTGAGAATTTTTTTCTTTTTAAGTTTTTCAAATTCTTTAGATGATGCAAACCAACTATCAAATGATATTTCACAATTTTTACAAATTAACTTATATTTAATCATAGGATTTAAATAATCATCATATTTAAAAATTCAATTACTTTTAACTTCTGTAATCTCCATTAATTTCTATATACTTCTTTGTCAAATCCATTGTATAGGCAGTAAAACTTTTTGTCCCATTTGAAATATTAACTTGTATATCGATAGTTTCATTTTTCATATAATTTGCACCATCTGACTCTAAATAATTAGTATTAATTTTTCCATTCTGAATTATGAATATATCTCCAAATTTTATTGAAAATTTTTCGAAATTAATTGGTACACCGGCTTTTCCAATTGCCATAATAATTCTTCCCCAATTTGCATCTTCTCCTGCAATCGCAGTTTTTACCAACGGTGAGTTGGATATTGAGAAAGCTATTTTTTTTGCTTCAATTTCATTTTTACAACCTTGAACATCGATTGTAATAAATTTTGAAGAACCTTCCCCGTCTGCAACTACTCTTTTAGCTAAGTTTAATAAAACCTTATTTAATGATACTTCAAATTCTTTTATTTTTTCATCATTGACACTTGTAATTTTAGAATGTTTTGCCTTTGCAGTAGAAAATATAGAAACCATATCATTTGTACTTGTGTCACCATCACAACTTATTGCATTAAATGTATTTGATATATTTTTTTTAAGTAATTTCTTCAATATATCATTTGAAATATCAGCATCTGTAAAAACATAGCCTAAAGTAGTAGCCATATTTGGATGTATCATTCCTGAACCTTTAGCTAAGCCAAATATTTTGATTTTACTATTACCAATATAACATTCCTCCATTGCCATTTTTGGCTGAGTATCTGTTGTCATCATGCCAAGAGCGGCTTTCATCCAAATATATTTATTCTGTGTATATTTAACATTATCCACTAAATCAGACAATTTTGCTTTTATCTTCTCCTCTGGAAAACTTTCTCCTATAGTTCCTGTGCATCCAAAAAGAATTTCCTTCGCTTTAATTTTCTTTGGTAAATCCTCATCAATTTTCTGTTTTTCTGTAAGTAGCTCAGAGGCTAACTCAGCAATTTTTTCCAAGCTTCTATATCCCTGCTTCCCAGTAAAACAGTTTGCATTTCTAGTATTAACTAACAACGAAAAAACTTTTTTAGTTTTTTGATTTAAATTCCATTTAATATTTTCAGATATAATTTTAGATTGGGTATAAACAGTTGCATGATTAGCTCCATCTCTAAAATAAAACATTACTAAATCATCTCTTGAATTATTATATAAATTAGCACTTACAGTAGAGATCGAAACTCCATCTAGATGATCTAAATCTTGAAATTCCATCATTCTCTTATTTTTTGATTTAGATGATAGAAAATTCGTTAAATTAATACCCATAGTATTTAAAATAATTATTTAATTACTATATTAAAGGTTATAAATAATTAATAAATCAAAAACTAATGATAAATCCATTAAGCTTCCTCACAAAATTCATTAAATCAAGCAATCAAAGAGAGTTAGACAGAATATCTAAAATTGTATTAAAAATTAACTCTTTGGAGGAATCTGTACAAAATCTTAATGACACAGACTTTCCCAAAAAAACTTTGGAATTTAAAGAAAAAATCAAAAAAGGTATACCCTTAGACGATTTGTTGCCGGAGGCCTTCGCATTAGTTAGAGAAGCTTCAAAAAGAACTAGGAATGAAAGACATTTTGATGTTCAGTTAATTGGGGGTGTTGTGTTGCACGAGTCAAAAATTGCTGAAATGAGAACTGGTGAAGGGAAAACCTTAACTATTACATTGGCAGCATATTTAAATGCACTTAAAGAAAAAGGTGTACATATCGTGACTGTAAATGATTATTTAGCGAAAAGAGATTCCCAAGAAATGGGAGAAATCTATAATTTTTTAGGTCTTAAATCCGGTTTTATAAATAATGATCAAAATGATATTGAAAGAAAGAATAATTACAATTGTGATATTACATACGCAACAAATAGTGAATTGGGATTTGATTATCTTAGAGATAATATGAAATATTCTAAGAGTGAGATGGTCCAAAGAGATCATTTTTATTCAATTGTAGATGAAATAGATTCGTGTCTAATTGATGAGGCCAGAACACCTTTAGTGATATCAGGACCTGCTGAAGATAAAACTGATCAATATCTTGCAATTGACAAATTGATAAGAAACTTAAATGAAAAAGATTATGAGATAGATGAAAAAGACAAAAATGTTCTCTTAACTAATGAGGGAATAAATAATGTAGAAAAAATTTTTTCTAACGCAGGTATTTTAAAAAATGATAACTTTTATGATCCTGAAAATCTCAACTTAGTTCATTTTGTTAACCAAGCTTTACGTGCAAATCATTTATTTCAAAAAGGTAGAGATTATTTAATTCAAGATAATGAATTAAAAATTGTAGATGAATTAACAGGAAGAATCCTTGAGGGAAGAAGATTTGGTGATGGTCTACATCAAGCATTAGAAGCAAAAGAAAGATTAAATATTAAAGCTGAAAATCAAACTTTAGCATCTATTACTTATCAAAATTATTTTAAACTTTATAAAAAGATTTCAGGGTGCACAGGGACAGCTGCCACCGAAGCAGAAGAATTTTTTGAAATTTATAGTCTTCCAGTCGTAGTAATTCCAACTAATAACAAAATGATAAGAAAAGATTTCAATGACCAAATATTTAGAACTGAAGGAGAAAAAAATAATGCAATAATTAAAAAAATAAATGAATGTAATAAAACAGGTCAGCCTCTTTTGGTATTTACATCAAGTATCAATAAATCAGAAATATATTCAAACCTTTTAAAAAAAGAAAAAATAAAACATGTAGTCTTAAATGCAAAAAACCATGAAAATGAGGCGGAAATAATAGCTAATGCTGGCAAGCAAGGCTCTGTTATAATTACTACCAGTATCTCGGGCAGAGGTGTTGATATTCAATTAGGGGGGAAAAAAGGCTCTTTACCCGCGGAAGATCTTAAAATCCATAAAGAAAAAATCAAAACCTTAGGAGGTTTATTTGTTATAGGTACTGAAAGAATGGAGTCAAGAAGAGTTGACAATCAAGCCAGAGGAAGGTCTGGACGTCAGGGTGATCAAGGAAGCTCAATTTTTTATGTTAGTCTAGAGGATGATTTAATGAGAATTTTTGGTTCAGAATCTATGAATAATATTTTACAAAAATTAGGTCTTAAAGATGGTGAAAGTATCGATCATCCATGGATCAATAAAGCGTTAGAAAGAGCCCAGCAAAAAGTTGAGGCAAGAAACTTTGATATTAGAAAGAATTTAATAAAATTTGACAATGTTTTGAATGATCAAAGATATGTAATATTTTCGCAAAGAAAAGAGGCGATGGATAGTAATCAAATATTTGAATACTCAAACAATTTCTTAAATGATATAATCAAAGATCTAATCCAGCTTAAACAAAATAAAATAGCAAATCCCAAAAATAATGAATTCGAAAATAAATTGAAATCTATTTTGGGAAAAAATTTTGAAGAACATGAGTTTAAAAATCTTATTTCAACTGACGAAAAAAACTTCAAAGAAAAAATTGTAAAAAAATTTCAAGAAACAAGAAATGAGAGAACAAAACTTTTAGGTGAGAACCAATCAAAAGAAATTGAAAAGAGAATTTTCTTTCAATCAATTGATATGAATTGGAAATCTCATATTCAATACTTAGAACAATTAAGACAAGTTATCGGGCTTAGATCTTATGGTCAAAGAGACCCTCTAATAGAATATAAAAAAGAGGCATTTGATTTATTTGAAAACTTGTTAAATAAATTAAAATTAGATTTTATCACAATTTTAATCAACCTGAAAGTTGTAGAAGCTTCAAAAGATGAAATAAATCAAAAAAAATCAAGATCGATTGATCTAAAAAATGTCGGAAAAAAAATGAGAAGAAATGAGCCCTGTTATTGTGGTTCAGGTAAAAAATTTAAGCACTGTTGTGGATCTTTATAAAAAGATAAACAGAGCTAATAAAGTAATTAAAATAAAACCAGCTATAGGTAAATAAATCTTCTTATTATTTATTATATAATCAAGATGATTTTTTTTATTCTTTAAAGAACTTAAATCTTCTAGATTACTTATGAAACCTTTATTTCTTCCTATTTTCAAAAACTTATTTTTCCTTTCATTTAAGATTTCTTCGCCTGTCATATTTTTAAAATATTCTAAATTTTTAGTTATTGAGTCTTTAAGATTTTGTAACATCAAATTTTTATCTCTATGTGCTCCACCTAAAGGTTCGAGAATTATTTCATCAATAATTTGTAATTCTAATAAATCATTTGCTGAAAGCCTCATAGCTTTAGCTGCATCAAGCATTTTTTTTGGATCTCTCCACAAAATAGTAGCACATCCCTCAGGTGAAATTACTGAATATATTGCATTTTCAAACATTACAACCTTGCTAGAAGATGCCAAGGCGATAGCACCTCCGGATCCTCCTTCGCCAATAATAATTGCTAAAGTTGGTACATTTAATTTCATACAGCATTCTATAGATCTAGCTATTGCCTCTGCTTGACCTCTTTCCTCTGCTCCAACTCCTGGATAAGCACCTGGTGTGTCTATGAATGAAATTATTGGGATATTGTATTTATTCGCTAATTCCATTAATCGAATTGTTTTTCTATAACCTTCTGGCCTCATCATTCCAAAATTTCTCTCAATTCGACTGTCAAGATCATCACCTTTTTCTTGGCCAATTAATAAAACAGAATTTCCATTAAATTTAGCAAATCCCGTTATAACGGACTTATCTTCACCATAATGTCTGTCACCAGATAAAGGAATAAAATCCTCAAATAAATTATCAATAAAAAATTTTGACTTAGGTCTATCTTCGTGCCTAGCAACTAATGTTGTTTGCCAGGGATCTAGGTTCGAATATATTTGTTTTAATTTTTCATCCAGCTCACTTTGAGTTTTGTTTATTTTTTGAGTATCTACCTCTGAAAGTCCACTGTGATTATATGGATCTTTTAATTTTTCTATTTCATTTTCCAAGTTTTTTATTTCATTTTCAAAATTTAGATAATTTTTCATGCTAATTTAATTAATGCATAAAAACAAAAAAAGACAGCAAAATTTTGGTGCTTCTATTAATGATTTGACTTAATTTTATATGAGTTTTAGAAATAATAATATGCCTATAAAATATCAAGACATTCACAATCTCAAAGTATCAGAAGATCTACTTTCATTTGTTAATGAGGAATTATTAAAAGATACTGAGATATCTTCAGAAAAGTTTTGGATAAGTTTTGATAAAGCTGTTCATGAGTTAGCACCAAAAAATAAAGAATTAATTAGGATTAGAGAAGAAATACAAAAAAAAATTGATGAATGGCATATTAAAAATAAAGGAAATGATATTGAAATAAATGAATATAAGAAATTTTTAGAAGAAATTGGATATTTAAAAAAAGAAGGATCTGACTTTCAGATTGAAACTAATAATGTTGATGATGAAATAACTCAAATTGCGGGGCCACAATTAGTTGTACCAATTATGAATGCAAGATATACGCTTAATGCAGCTAATGCTAGATGGGTAAGTTTATATGATAGTTTATATGGGACAAACATTATAGAGTCTGATGAAGGTGGTAGTGAGAGATATGATCCTCTTCGAGGACAAGAGGTTATTAAATATGTTAGAGAATTTTTTGATAAATATGTACCGATCGATGGAACTAGTTGGAAAAATATTGCAGGACTAAAAGTAGTAAATAAAGAATTAATAATCTTAAAAGATGATTACGAGTACAAACTAAAAGATAAAGATAAATTTGTTGGGCATAGAGGTGATGCAAATAAACCCTCAGCGATAATTATTAAAAATAATAATTTACATTTTGAGATAATTATTAATCCAAAAGCATTTAGTGCAGCTCATGATATTGCAGGAATAAGTGATGTTATAATTGAATCAGCAATTTCAACAATTTGTGATAACGAAGATAGTGTTGCCGCTGTAGATTCTGAGGATAAAATTGTCTGCTATAAAAATTGGCTAGGTTTAATGAAAGGTGATTTAAAAATTCAATTTGAAAAGAATGGAAAATTTTTAGAGAGAAAACTAAACCCTGATAGAAGTTATATTTCAAAGGAAGGACAAGGATTAAAGTTACATGGGAGAAGCTTATTACTAATCAGAAATGTTGGACATCTGATGACTAACCCCTCCATTATTTTAAAAGATGGTAGTGAGATACCAGAAGGAATTATGGACGCTTTTTTGACAACAGCTGCTGCACTCCATGATTTAAAAAGAAAAAAAAATTCTAGAAAAGGATCAATTTACATTGTTAAACCTAAAATGCACGGTCCAGACGAGACTGCATTTACTGATTTGATTTTTTCAAAAGTAGAGCAATTGTTTGGATTAGAAAAGTATACTTGTAAAATAGGAATAATGGATGAAGAACGAAGAACATCAGCAAATTTAAAAGAATGTATAAGATCTCTAAAAAATAGAGTTTTTTTTATTAACACAGGTTTTTTAGATAGAACTGGAGATGAAATGCACACTTCCATGGAAGCTGGTCCTATGATTAAAAAAGGAGATATGAAATCTTCAACATGGATTAAAGCATATGAAAACAATAATGTTGATGTTGGTTTAAAATGTGGTTTCTCTGGTAAGGCCCAAATTGGAAAAGGAATGTGGGCAATGCCAGATAAAATGAAAGAGATGATGGAAGATAAAATAAATCATCTTAAAGCGGGAGCTAATTGTGCTTGGGTTCCTTCTCCTACAGCAGCATCGTTACATGCTCTTCATTATCATCAAATAAATATATTTGATGAACAACAAAAAATTGCTAAACGTGAACACGCAAAAATTAATGATCTTTTGAATATTCCAGTTGCGAATAGGCCAAACTGGTCTGTTGATGAAATAAATTCTGAAATATCAAATTCAGCACAAACTCTTCTTGGATATGTTGTGCGATGGGTAGATCAGGGTATAGGTTGTTCAAAAGTTCCTGATATAAATAACATAGGGCTTATGGAAGATAGGGCAACTCTAAGGATTTCTTCTCAACATATAGCTAATTGGATTCATCATGGAATAACAACAAAAATTCAGGTTTTGGAAATAATGAAGGCAATGGCAAAGGTTGTTGATAAACAAAACGAAGGTGATGAAAAGTATATAAAAATGAGTGATGACTATGAAAGATCCCAAGCATTTAAAACAGCATGCGATTTAGTTTTTAAAGGTAAGGAACAACCATCTGGTTACACTGAACCTCTTTTGCATTTAAATAGATTGAAAAAAAAAATTAATCAGAGTTAGAATTTACTTTAGATCTATTTTTAAAAGCTGAGAATAAGGTACCATCATCTAAACTTTCTATCTCTCCACCGACTGGTAAACCTTGTGCTAATTTTGTTACTTTCACTCTCAAATTTTTTAAACTATCTTGTATATAATATGCTGTAGTTTGACCTTCAACAGTTGCACTTGTTGCAAGAATTACTTCCTCAATTTTGTCTTTTCTAACTCTTTCTACTAAGGAATTTATCAAAAGATCCTCCTTTCTTTGACCTACAGAAGATAGTGTGCCACCTAAAATATGAAAATATCCTTGAAATATATTTGAATTTTCAATCGACCACTGATCAGCAATATCTTCAACAACACAAATTTTGTTAAATTTTTCTTTTACGTTTTCGCAGTTATTACACCCATCTAAGATTGATTTTAATGAGCCACAAGATTTACATCTTGAAACATTTTTATAGACATCTGCTAATGAGTTTGCCATTGGTTTGACAAGTTCATCTCTGCTATTAATTAATTTTAATACAATTCTTTTAGCAGACTTAGGTCCTAATCCTGGAAGTTTGGAGATTAACTTAATTAGATTTTCAATCTCATTTATATTCTGCATAAATCTAAAGTGGCCACTTAAAACCTGGAATACCAAATCCACCTGTTGCTTTTAAAACTTCCTCATTTGTCTTATCTCTTATTTGAGATTGGGCATTGTTATGAGCTGCAACTATTAAATCTTCAATTATTGATTTTTCCTCTTTTAAAATTTCTTCTGAAATTTCTATTTTTTGCATTTCACCTTCTCCATTCAAAATAATTTTAATAGAATTAGAGCCTGAAATACCTTCAACTTTAATTTTCTTAATATTTTCTCTACTAGCTTTCATTTTAGCCTCAAGTTCTTTTGCTTTATCTAATATTTTATTAAAATCTGTCATTAATTACTCCTCACTTTTATTTTTTGAAATAACATCAGTTAAGTTTGCATCTGGAAATTTTTTCAAAATTATTTGATATAAGTCTGATTTTTTTGTTTTTTTAATTAAATTGTCTATTTCATTTTGTTCTTTTTCTTTAATAGTCATTTCTCCTTTTAGTTTACTTAATGTTATTATCCATCTTTCACCTGTCCATTCAAAAAGTTTAAGCGATAAATCTTTGACAAAGTTTTTATCAAGATTATCATTAAATGATATTTCAATTCTATTTTTTTCAAAACTAACAAGATTAACATTTTTTTCTAATTCATATTTGAGTTTAATCTCTTTATTTTCGGCACATGTGTTCAAAAGTTGGTTAAATGAGTCAATGTAAATTTCTTTAGTGGCTTTAATCTCTGGTTTATTTTCCGGTTTAATTTTTTTTTCTTGAGTAATATTTTTGATTTGATCAATAGTGTCATTTTTCAAATCTTTTATAAAATCTTTTTTTTCAACTAATTTTGAGATTTCTTTTTTTTCAATTTCGTTATTATTCAATTTTGAATTACTTAAATGCATCAGCCTTGTTAATAACATTTCAATTGCAATATTTTGGTTGGAAACTAGGTCCAATTCCTCAAGAGATCTAATTGTGAGTTGCCAAAATAAAATCAATATTTGAGCATCTACATTATTAGATATTTCTTTAATTCTAGAATATTCCTCATCATTTAGAGAAAAATTTGTGCTTTCTAATGTTAATGAGTTTATATTCTTAAAATAATAAGTTAATTCTATAAAATCATTAATAAAAACTTTAGGTTCTATTCCTTGGTCATATATTTTTCTATAAAGTTCAATAACTTTTTTTTCATCACCTTTCAAAATTAATTCAAAAATATCAATCAATTGAGATTTATCAAAATAACCAAATATTTCTTGCGCCAAATTTAAATCTAATTCTTTATCTTTGTCTAGAGAAAGCAAGCCCCTATCTAATAATGATAGTGCATCTCTGACAGATCCCTCGGAAATTTTAACAATTAATTTCAAGGCATTATCTGAGGCTTTACCCTTTTCTTTTTCCTTTATTTTCTTTATGAAACTAAATAATTCAGATGATCTGATTCTTGAAAGATCAAATCTTTGACATCTAGAAACTACTGTTACAGGAATTTTTTTAATCTCTGTTGTTGCGAAAATGAACTTTAAATATTCTGGAGGTTCCTCTAAGGTTTTAAGTAACGCATTAAAGGCTTGCTTACTTAACATGTGAACTTCATCTATAATGAAAATTTTATATTTAGATGTAGTTGGTCTATACCTTGAAAATTCAATTAACTCACGAACATTATCAACGCTAGTATTTGATGCACCATCAATCTCCATGATATCAATATGATTTGAATTTGTTATAGCTTGACAATTTTCACACAATTTTTCTTTACATAAATTTTCAACACCGTTTAAGCAATTCAATGATTTTGCAACTATTCTAGCTATTGTGGTTTTTCCTATTCCCCTTATTCCAGTAAAAAGATAAGCATTTGGAATTTTATCAGCTTTGATTGCATTTATGATTGTTTGGCCAACTACATCTTGACCTATTAGGTCGTCAAATGTTTTTGGCCTATATTTTAGAGCTAAAACTTTAGAATTATTATTCATTATTTTCCTTTAGGAGACTAGAACCTGAATAACTGTCTTTACGACTGCTTCCGTTAAGATCTGGTCGGGTTCAAGCAGCACCCACCTCTAGCCTCCAAGAAGTATTATAGCAGTAATGATTTCAAATCCACAAGTAAAGATTAAAATTTATTTTTCTCTATTTTTATCAGCTTCAAAAACACCTAGGACGTGAAAATCTTGGCAGTGTAATCCCAATTCCTCTAAAGATTTTTGAACTTTTGGATCTTCAATGTGTCCGTCAAGATCACATAAGAAAAAGAAAGAATCAAATGAATTTTTTTCTGGGTAACTTTGTAGCTTTGTTAAATTAACACCGTTAATTGCAAAACCGCCAAGAGATTGATATAAGGCTGCAGGTTTACTTTTTAGTTTAAATAAAAATGAAGTAATATATTTTTTTTTTCCAAAATCTGGTTGGATGATATCTTTTCCCATTAATAAGAATCTTGTTAAATTTCCCTTTTCATTTTCAATATTTTTTTTAATTATTTCTAAATTATAAGTTTTTGCACTTAGAGAAGATGCAATAGCAGACTTAGTTTTGTCATTATTTTTTGAAATCATTTCTGCCGATCCAGCTGTATCAGCTCTTACATGCTCAATTAAATTATTTGATTTGATAAAATTTGAACACTGGGATAATGCTTGGCCGTGGGAATAAACATCTTTAATCTCGGATATTTTTGTTCCTGGTATACCTAGCAAATTGTGCTCTATTTTTTGAAAATATTCTGAATAAATATTTAACCTGTATTCAAATATCAAATATTCTATACCTATATTTCCTGTAATTCTATTCGACTCAGGAATAATTATTTTTGAATTAGGGTCTTTTGAGGCTTTTAAGAAACACTCATCGAAAGTCTTGCATGGAATAACTGTTGCATTTGGTTCAACTGATAATGCCGCTAAATGTGAATATGCTCCAAAAGTTCCCTGAAAAAAAATTTTACTCATTAGGTTTTATATTCCATTATTTTTTTTATAGCCACAAAATCCTCCTTAGTATCTACCCCCACGGATGGTTTTTTTGCAAGACCAACATTAATATTCATTTTATTGTCTAAAGCTCTAATTTGCTCTAACTTTTTTTTAATTTCATTTTGTGATTGAGCTAATGAAACAAATCTTTTAAGTGTTTCAACTTGATAACAATAAATTCCAATATGATGATAAATATTTTCTTTTTTAGACTTTAATTTCCTGAAGAAATTAATTGCTTCTGGAAATTTTGACTTTTTGAAACTTTCTTTTGTCATAACTTTAACAGCACTTTCTTTTTTATATAAATTTTCATCCTCAATATTTGAGGCCAAAGTTCCTAAACTAGCTTTTGATATAATCATTAAATTATGAAGATTTCTAATATCCTCAATATTTATTAAAGGTTCGTCACCTTGAAGATTTATTACAAGCTCAATATCTGAATTATTAATTTTTTCAAATGCTTCATATATTCTATCTGTCCCAGTCTTATGATTTTTACCAGTCAAAATTGCTTGACCACCGTTATATTTTACATCATCTATAATTTCTTGATCCTCGGTTGCAACGTATACTTCTCCAATGTTTGCTTCAGTTGCTTTCTTAAAAACATGTGAAATGATAGAAATCCCATTGATTTTGAGTAAAGGCTTACCTGGAAGCCTTATTGCTGACAGTCTAGATGGGATTATAATTAAAGTTTTCATTATTTTTTTCAATTAATATTAGATTATAAATAGAGGCAAAATTGTACATTAAAATATAAGCAATTTTT
>TARA_B100000963_G_scaffold53847_1_pt1 | contig 15572 bp, 13 predicted proteins | sample TARA_B100000963 | Tara Oceans TARA_B100000963 (sample SAMEA2622097) | marine metagenome | biome: marine biome (ENVO:00000447); feature: surface water layer (ENVO:00002042); material: "saline water (ENVO:00002010), including plankton (ENVO:xxxxxxxx)" | depth 5 m | reverse complement strand
TAATTTGATGCTTTTGTATCAATGAATAATTCTTCGGAATCCATTTTGTGTTTAGACAAATCCTCAACTTCGACTGGATTGAAAGTTCCTAACCCAACGTGTAATGTTATTTCAGCCAAATTGATACCCTTAATTTGTAATCTTTTTAACAAATGTTTAGAGAAGTGCAAGCCCGCTGTTGGTGCTGCTACTGCACCTTCATGTTTTGCATATATTGTTTGGTATCTGTCTTTATCTAATTCTTCTTCGTTTCTTTTAATATATTTTGGCAAAGGTGTTTGACCAAGATCTAAAAGTTTATTTCTAAACTCTTCATATGAACCATCAAATAAAAAACGCAGAGTCCTTCCTCGAGAGGTTGTATTGTCAATAACTTCGGCTACAAGACTATCGTCATCTCCAAAATATAATTTATTTCCAATCCTAATTTTTCTGGCTGGGTCAACTAAAACATCCCACAAACGTTGTTCTATATTCAACTCTCTCAACAAAAAAACCTCAATACTGGCACCTGTTTTCTCTTTATTCCCCATCAAACGGGCGGGAAAAACTTTTGTATTATTTAGTACAAAAACATCTCCGTCATCAAAATAATCAATTAAATCTTTGAAAGTTTTATGTTTAATTTTTTGATTTTTTCTGTCCAAAATCATCAATCTGGATTCATCACGCTGATCAGAAGGATATTCTGCCAATAAATCTTTTGGCAGTTCATAATTAAAATTAGATAGTTTCATATGTAAATTTGAATGCGCAAATATACATTTTGGAAATAGGTATTGTCAAGAAAAAAAGTGATTAATTATCAAATTTTAAACTAAAATTCAATTTATTTAAAATTGTCCAGTATTCGGGAAATGATTTGGATATTACATTACAATCATTAATTACTAGGGTAACCAAAACAGATAATGGAGAAAATGCTAATGCCATTCTATGATCATTATAGGTATCTATTTCAACATATTCAGGGAGTTCTTTTGGAAAGTTTTTGATTTCAATAGAGTTTTCATCAATTATTACATCCGTATTGAATTTAGTAATTTCATTTTTTAATGCAATTAACCTGTCGGTTTCTTTAATCTTCAGAGTGTTTAATCCAGTCAATTTTGTATGAACTGATAAACCAAGACTAGTAACTATTATTGTTTGTGCCAGGTCAGGATTTTCAATTAGGTTTAATTCAATAAATCTTTTTATTCTATGAGATTTTGATCTTTTTAAAATAATTTCGTCATCTTTAAAATAAGTTTTAACTCCAAAATTTTCATAAAGTTTGGATAATTTGCTATCCCCTTGTAAACTGTTTGGTTTGAACGAGGATAAATTTAACTCAATACCAGAAAGAGCAACAATTGAATACAAATAAGAGGCGGAACTCCAGTCGGATTCTACAAAATAATTTTTTATTGATATTTTTTTGTTGGGCATTATTTCGATTTCATCGTTATTAATAAAGCAATCAAAACCAAAGTTTTTCATTAACTCATATGTTAATGAAATGTAAGGTCTAGAAAAAATGTTTCCAACCAACTTTATTTGTAAACCATCATTAAGATAGGGAGCAACTAACATTAGTGAGGAGACAAATTGACTGCTGATATCAGATCTTAACTCAATTGATTTATTCATTTGATTAAAACCATTAAATCTCAATGGAGGATAACCTATTTCTTTCTCATAAATAATATCTGCACCTAAACTTTTTAGCGAATTAACAAGTTCTCCTATTGGTCTTTGTTGCATTCTATCAGAACCGGTCAATGTTATATTTCTTGTATTAGTTACAGCAAAAAATGATGTTAAGAATCTCATTGCTGTACCCGCATGATTGATGTCAATTATGTCTGTTTGATTTTCTAAAGCCTTTAATAAAACTTTGGTGTCGTCTGAGGTTGATAAATTATTAATTATTATGTTACTGTTAAATAAATATTTTAAAATTAAAACTCTATTTGACTCACTCTTGGAACCACAGATTCGGGCAAAACCTTTTGAATTTACATTGAATCCCGAAATTTTTAGCCTACTCACTTTAATTTAGGATTATCAATATGTCTGGATTTATCACGTGCTGTTTTATGTTCCAATTTATTTGTAAATGATGACTCTAAATCAATACCAGTTTGATTTGCAATACAAATTAAAACAAATAAAACATCTGCAAGTTCCTCTCCCAAATCAGATAAATCTTCATTTTCTTTAAAAGACTGTTCACCATATTTTCGAGATATAATTCTTGCAACTTCCCCAACTTCTTCGGTCAATTGAGCCATATTAGTAAGTTCATCGAAATATCTTACTCCATGTTCTTTAATCCATTCATCAACCACTATTTGTAATTTTTTTAAGTCCATACTATTCTTTTGCTTTAGAATCAATAACGATAGTAACAGGCCCATCATTATTTAAAATTATGTTCATATGTGTACCAAATTTACCAGTTTTTACTTTAAACTTATAAATTCTGTTAAGCATATCAATGAAATCTAAATATACTTTTTCTGCAAATTTTCCACCAGCAGATCGGATAAACGATGGTCTATTGCCTTTTTTTGTAGATGCGTATAATGTAAACTGGCTAACAATCATTAAGTCTCCTTCAACATCAGTGACCGAAAGGTTCATTTGATTATTTTCATCATTAAATATTCTCAAATTCACCAATTTATTGGCTATCCAATTTATATCATCCTGTTTGTCCTTATCAGATATCGCAACTAATACCATCAATCCAAATCCTATTTTTGAGTAAAACTTGTTTTCAACAAAAAGTTCTGCACTGTTGACCCTCTGAATAACTATTTTCATTTCAAATTAAATACCATTTAAATCGGAAAAAAGTTCCAAATAATTTTTATATCTACTGTCAGAAATAAATCCCTTACCAACTGCTGACTTTACATCACAACCTGGTTCGTCCTTGTGTAAACAGTCGTTATATTTACAGTTATTGTATTTCAAAAACTCCATAAAACAATCTTTAAGCTGAGCGTCATCAAAATCGTAAAGTCCAAATCCTTTAATTCCAGGTGTATCAATTATTTTTGATCCGTTTTTTAAATCATACATCTTTGAAAATGTAGTGGTGTGTTGACCTGTCAAATTTGAGCTTGAAATTGGAGATGTTTTAATATTTAATGAACTATCTATTGAGTTCAACAAAGTTGATTTCCCAGAACCACTGTGACCTGTAAATACACAGGTTTTATTTATCATTTCACATACTAAGGAATCAAGATTTAATAATTTTTTTCCTGAGATTTTAAAACATTTATAACCTACACTATTATATAAATCGAATAATTCATCTAATTTAGATTTTTCTTCAATTTCCAAGTCATCAATCTTATTAAACAAAAGACACGTATCAATATTATATGCAAAGTTTGATGCCAAAAATCTGTCAATAAACATTGTAGAAGTTCGAGGCCTAGAAATAGTTATTATCAAAAAACATATATCTATGTTAGAAGCTATTATTTGATATTGTTTTGAGAGTTTAACCGACTTTCTTATTATGTAATTTTTTCTATTTAAAACCGATTCAATGATGGGTGTTTTATTTTTATCAATTTTTATTGTTACAAAGTCGCCAGTACAAACAGGATTTGTAGACTTTAAATCTGAATTCCTTAGTTTTCCAGCAAGTTTACATTCAATAAAAATATTTTTTTCATCTTTTACCAGATACCAACTCCCTGTTGACTTATAAACCAAACCTTGCATTAATTTTTCAAAATATTTTCTTGATGATTAATTGATTCTTGATGAATAGCTTTAAATATTTTTAAAATAAACTGTTCACTTAATCCCTTTTCTTTACCACCTGAGATCATTTTTTCTAGAATATCTTTCCATCTCGACGATTGTAGAATTGCAACATTTTGTTTTTTCTTTATCTTACCAATTTCATCAGAGACTTTCATTCTATTTCCAAGTATATCCAAAATTTGTGAATCTGCATCGTCAATTTTTACCCTCAAATTTTCTAGTTCATTAATAAAACTACTTTCTCTAAGGGACTCGTTCCTGATTACCAAATCATTCATAAGTTTAATTAAATTTTTTGGAGTTATTTGTTGTGCAGCATCACTCCAAGCAGTGTCGGGAGCATTATGAGTTTCAATCATCAAACCATCAAAGTTTAGATTAAGTGCCTTTTGAGAAATTTCTTGAATAATGTCTCTTCTTCCACATATATGAGACGGATCACAAATCAATGGCAAATCCGGAAACCTACTTTGTAGTTCAATTGGAATCTGCCATTCAGGATTATTTCTAAATTTTGTCTTCGTGTAAGTTGAAAAACCTCTGTGTATAACACCTATTTTTTTGATATTCGCAGTGTACAATCTTTCAATCCCACCATACCATAGGGAGAGATCAGGATTAACAGGATTTTTCAAAAGCACAATTTTATCCGTATTTTCCAGCGCATCTGCAATTTCTTGAACTATAAAAGGACTAACAGTTGATCTAGCACCAATCCATAGAACATCTACATCATGATCAAGAGCAAGTTTAACATGATTTGCATTTGCAACTTCAGTTGTTATTAAAAGTCCTGTTTCTTCTTTCACTTTCTGAAGCCATTTCAAACCTATAGATCCAACACCCTCAAAATTTCCTGGGCGAGTTCTGGGTTTCCAAATGCCTGCTCTAAAAATTGAAACATCACTATTTTTTAGTTCATGAGCAATTTGCAAAACCTGGGTTTCAGTCTCTGCACTACAAGGCCCAGCGATAACCAATGGGTGATCAAGATTAAAATCATTTAACCAACCTCTAAGTTTAGTATTATTTTTCATTTTATTTTAATTCCTAATAAAATTTCTCTTATTAAATTAATTTTATTTAACTCATCAAAGAGTAAATCATTTTTGCTTTTTTCTATTAGACTTTTTATGTTGTTTAAGTTATCAATATACTCATTTAACGCTTCTATAATGTTGGATTTATTATCATTAAAAATTGAACCCCACGTTTTGGGTGAACTTTTAGCCAACCTGACAGTTGACTCAAATCCACTACCTGCTAAATCAAAAATATTTTTTCGAAGTAATTTCTTTTCGAGAACAGTTTTGGCTAACATGAAAGATGATATATGAGATAAATGTGACACATAAGCAATATTTTTATCATGGTCTAAGGGATCCATATTAATAATTTTCATCTTTAAATTTTTAAATAATTTCAATGCTCTTTTAAGCAAATCCGACCTAGTTTTATCAGATTCACATATAATATTTATTGAATTTACATACAAACCTTTAACTGCAGATTTTGGACCACTATTCTCTGTACCTGCAATTGGATGTGATGCTAAGAATTGATCTCTTTTTGGATGATTATCTAAAGAATTACATATACTATTTTTGGTTGAACCCAAATCAAAAACTAATGTATTAGGTCCAACAAAATCTAAATACTTTTTAACAATATTAGTTATGCTATGAACAGGCACTGAAACAATAAGAAAATCTAACTCTTTAGAATTTGTTTCAGTCAATAATTCATCCACTATTTTATTATCAATTGAGTATTGAAAATTTTCAATGTCAACATCAAATCCATAAATTTTTGAATTTTTATATACGGATCGAAAATCATAAGCAAAAGACCCTCCCATTAACCCAAGACCAATTATACCAAGTTTCATAATAATTTATTTAATGCCTCTTTTAATTTGTCTTGACTCAAACAAAGTGAAAGCCTGACATACCCTTCACCATTTATTCCAAAAATTGACCCTGGTGTAATAAAAATTTCTTTATTGTAAAGAAGATTATCAACAAATTCCACTGAGGATATATCTAGACTTTTGATTTTTGCCCAAACAAACATACCAGATGAATTTTTATCATATGTCAACTTTAACTTATCACAAATTTTATAAACAATTTCTCTTCTTTTTCTGTAAATTTTATTGAGTGAAGTGTACCATGAACTATTTAAAGAGAGTGCCTCAATTGCACCCTTTTGAATACCATAATACATACCTGAATCGATATTAGATTTGACCTTAAGAATTGTATCTATATTTTTTTTGGAACCCACAACCATACCGACTCTCCATCCTGCCATATTGTGGGACTTACTCAATGAATTAAGTTCCAAACAGTGATCAAAAGTGGAATCAACAGACAAAAAACTCACAGGGTTCTCATTTAAAATAAAGCTGTAGGGATTATCATTAATCACAAGAATATCATTAGAAACTGCAAAATCATATATTTTTTTAAAAAACTCAATGCTTGAATTTTTCCCTGTTGGCATATTAGGATAATTTATCCACATCAATTTTACGTTATCTGATACTAATAATTTGAGTGAATCTAGATCAGGAAGCCAATTATTTTTTTCAAGAAGAGAATAAAATAATGGTTCTGCACCTACTAATTTTGTTATTGATTTATAACTTGGATAACCTGGATTTGGTATTAAAACTTTATCACCTTTGTTGAGAAATGCCATTGAAATATGCATTATCCCTTCTTTAGAACCGATTAGTGGTAAGATATTTTCATCATAATCCAAGTAAACATCATAATTTTTTCTGTAAAAATCTGAGATACTCATTCTAAGTTGATTAATACCCTTGTAAGGTTGATACTTGTGGGAACCGCAATCTTTTATTGCTTTTTCTAGTACATTGGTTACATTTTCTGGTGGTGATAAATCGGGATTACCAATTCCCATATTAATTATATTTTTACCACTTCTGTTAAGTTCACTAATCTCTCTCAACTTTGTAGAAAAGTAGTACTCTTTAATATCTTTTAATCTTTGCGCAGGTTTTATCATTTTTTAAAATTATTATAAACTCCGAATTCTTTAATATCCTCGCAAACTGACATTAAATCTTTGAAACAATTTTTATAATTCTTTAAACTTGGAAAAGTTAAGTCAACAAAAAAAGAGTATTTCCATGGTGACTCAACAATTGGAATGCTTTGAATTTTTGTCAGATTTATATCATATTTTGCAATTATATTTAAAACGTTTGCAAGACTTCCATTTCTATGACTCAGGATAAATTTAATGGAAGCTTTATTTGCAAAATCTTTTATTTTTGGATCGACTTTTTTTGATATTATTACAAAACGAGTTTGATTATATTTTTCAGATTGTATATTTTTTTTCAAAATTTTCAATCCATAAATTTTTGCTGCGTTAACACTAGCGATTGCAGCAACATTTTTTAATTTTTGTTCCGAAATTAATTTGGCCACATGAGCAGTATCTACATCCTCAATAAGTATCTTATCAATTTTTTTTAGATAATCCTTGCACTGTAAAAATGCCATAGGATGGGAATATATTTTTTCAACATCAGAAATTTTCACTCCCTCGTGTACCAATAAGTTATGATTAATATTTATATAATACTCACCTACAATCTTTAAATTAAGTTTATCAATTATCGTATAGTTTGGAATTATAGAACCTGCAATTGAGTTTTCAATTGCCATAATTCCTCTTTCTGCTTTGGATTCAAAAATACTTTCCGCCAACTTATCAAATGATAGACATTCCAAAATATTTACTTTATCACCATATAATAAACTAGCAACATTGTGATGATAAGAACCTTTTATACCCTGAATAGATACTAACATAATCAAAAAAAAAAGTCCTGATTATCAGGACTCCTAGCTTAAACTTTTACATTTATTAACAAAAGATCCTGAACTTATACTGGTAGTAAAAGAAAAAGGAAAAAATTTGATAATAAATTTTTATTAACATGTATCCAAATGTAATATAGTATTTATTTATCACAAAATAAATTGTCTAAAATATTATCATCTAAGACGACCTCCCCCAGAGTTACCTCTTCTATTTTTTTGTTGATTTCGATCATTTTTTTTCTCTTTACCTCCAAAAAGCGTTAAATCATATTTAAGTTTAAAAAGAATATACCTGGGTTGAATTATGTAACTTCTTGTTTGAGTAAAAAACTGATTAAATGAGTCTCTATTGGTAGAAGTATCGTTTAATAAATTAGTTATACCGACGGAATACTCCCATTTCGAACCATCCTTATTATAAGAAATATCTGCATCGAGGAACCTAAAGTAATTCAATACTTGATTTTGATTTTTGTATTTATTGTAACTGTACTCTGCTGTGAATACAAATCCTCTTCCAAAATAAGCATCAGTCCTGATAAAAGGCGTCTCTCTCACGAATTTATTCTCGATGTTTGCGTTCTTATAATTATTGAGATTGTATTTTAATCCAATCTCAAAGTTTGGTTTATCTCTAAAGTTTGATTCTAAACTTGCCTCATAATCTTGATTAAAACTCTCGGCATTATTGACCACATCATTAATAATATTTGAAAACTCACTATACCTAATATTGGCACTCAAATTTATTTTAATGTTTTTAAACCTCTTGTCTAATCTCGCCCTCGCAGAGTAGGTTTCCCTGGGAAATATTGAATTTTCTGCCGTTCTGACTGAGTTAATACCATCTATTGCAGCTCTTGATTGAATAGAGTTTTCTCTTTTAGAATAGGATATGTTCGAGAAGATATTTGTAAAAGTAAATTGGTTAATACTTCTATAATTCAAATTATATGAATTAACTATTGCCGCTTCCAACTCTCTATTTCCTCTAAAAATGCTATTATAATTATTAAAAACATAACCCTCCGAAATATTATTAACATCAGTAAATTGGGTGTTTTTTCTATATGTAAGCCTTAAATTTTCATTCTTCTTAAACTGTATATTAACTCTTAAGTTTGGTCTTATGTCTGAAATGTCTTTCGCAAATGTTTGGGCCAGTTGGGTGTTGTTATTTTCATAAAAGTGAAGTGTTAAACCTGGGTCAATTGTAAATATTCCTGTTCTAATTCTGTAATTGAGTGCAAAATAAAGATCCTTGAAACTAAAATCTACGTCATTATTGAATTGATCATCATCAAATAACTTTCTTCTACCATCATCTAAAATCTGATTAAAGTTTGAAAAGTAATTTTGATCAACATTGGTGAAACCAACACTTAGGTTAATATTTGATTGATCATTAATTAGATAAAAATAATCCAATTTTGCCTCCATTTTTTGTGTTTCAATAAATCTATTTTGAGAAATATCAAATCTCTGCACGTCTGAGTCAAAAGGAATTAATGACAAGAATGGATTCCTGTCCCTCACTGCTCGACCAACAGGATCTTCCGTTTGATCCAATTGCTGCGCTTCAAATGAAAATATGTGTTTATCATTCAGAGTATAATAAACTTTTAATTCCTGATTTAAAGCTTTGGGAGTTTGAGTTCTCTTTAAATCAAGATTTTCCTCTACCCTATCATTGAATCTGCCATAAATAGAGGTCAAATCATTGACCTCTGACTGATCGGAACTATTAAACAAAATATTGTATTCCAACTGTAAAACTTCACTTGGTTCGTACTCTAGACTGAATTTGTAAAGTTCGAGTGTACTCTTTTGAAGAGAATATTCACTAGTATTTTCAACAACCTCAGTAGCATTATAAGTTCTTTTAATTTGCTCCTCAATATCATTTGTAACTGTCGTAAAGACACTAAAACCAGAAATTTCAAGTCCTTTGTCATTATTAACAGAAAAATTAGCCGCACCAAATTCAGATTCAATTAACTTAGCCCTGTTGTTTTGCAGACTTCCAATTCCTGCTAAATCTGAACTTATATTGATTGATGTTCCTGCTCTTGAATTCAAATTATTAAATCCACCTGAAAACTTATAAAAATCTCTTCTGCTTAATGCGGGAGCTCCCACATCATTTGAATTACCAAGTACACTAAAATTAAATTTTTTATCATAGTAAAATATTTTTGGAGCAATCAAATGAATATCGTCAGGTCCAGTTCCAGCTAAAATTTCACCAAACCAAAATTTATCTTTTCCATCCTTGAGTCTAATATTAATAGCGAAGTTGTCTTCATTGTTCTGAACACTTCTTAGTTGTCCAACTTCGGTAAAGTTTCTTAATACTTCAACTTTTCCAACTGCCTTAGCAGGTAAATTTTGAGCGGCTAGTTTTGTATCACCATCAAAAAAATCTTTGCCCTCTATTTGTATTTTTCTTACCTCTTGTCCCTCAACTTCAATTCTTCCATCTTCGTTAACTTCAATTCCAGGCATATTTGCTAAAACATCGGATAATTTTTTTTCAGTTCCTGTGTTAAAAGCATCCGCACTGTATACAATCGTGTCACCTTTGATTTCTACAGGCATTTCATACACCAACTCAACTTCATCAAGTGCCTCAGCTTGTTCCTCAAGAATAAAGTCTTTTACTGTGTCTTCATTTAATGATATATTTAATTCAACTGGCTTATATCCAATGAATGTGATTTTGATGTTAAATTCTGTATCTTTTTTTAGATTTAACCTAAAATATCCACTGTCATTCGAGATGCCAAAACCATCTAAAATTTGAGTTTCATTATTTACAGCAATTATATTGGCTCCCATAATTGGATATCCAGTCTGGTCTTTAATTTCACCACTAATACTGACTTGAGAGAAAATCAAGAATGGAAATAATAATGTTATAATGTATTTCATTTATCTAATTTATCTTAGTCTAGCCGAGGATGATTGTCTTCTTTGCCTTGATTGTCTCCACATTTCAGCAGCTTCTTCTCTTTTCTCATCCTGAAGTGTTATAAAATCTTGATTTGAAATAACTTTACCCTTTTTGGGTCTCTTAATCTTAGTTTTTTCTTTTGGATTCATCACAATTTTTGTACATAGAATTTTAGTGTCATCATCAGTAACCTCCAATATTAGACCTGGCAAACCTTGGTACCAAGAAGGACCACTTGAAACTGGAATCTGAGGCGTAAACCAGGCGATAACCTCGACATCTCTCATTTTTTTTGGCGTTTTATTTTGATTGTTCTGATTCCAACTGCCAAACGAGAACACTTTTTCTTCAACTTGTTTTGTATAAGTTGCCTTGTAACAAGTATATTGACCAATTTTTTTTGATTCACCAGACATTTTCCATTTTGTATTTTCAAGATTTTCTGTAACCAAAAAGAATTTACCCATCATCTCTGTTTCATTAATTGAAATTTTATCTTGTGCGTTTTTATAAATTTTTCCAATATTTTCACCAACATAATTAGCCATCCAATTAAAACCTTGACCCTCAGATTCTAGTTTTTCAATTTCCTTATATGTTGACTCTATAGAATTGAACTCTAATACATAATCTTTTTCAGTATTTCTCTTTATCATATCATTCATATAACCTTTCCTTGATGCAAACCTTGGATTATCTAGCCAGGACTTATCAACTGATATTTTTGACATATAATATGCCTTTCCTTGAAAGTTTTGTGATAAATTCGTTATTGGAAAAAGAAGTAATAGACAAAATAGTTTTTTCATAATTTTTTGTATTAATTGTTTGACAGAAAAAAATTAAAAAAGTTTAAAAATTTTTCAATTATATATTTTACATTTATTATTAATCAAAAACCATGCACTTAGCAATAGCAGGAAATATTGGAGCTGGGAAAACAACATTGACCAAAATGCTTTCAAAGTATTATGGTTGGGTGCCTTATTATGAAGATGTTTTAGAAAATCCATATTTAGATGATTTTTACGAAAGGATGGAAAGATGGTCTTTTAATCTTCAAATTTATTTTCTAAATAGTAGGTTTAATCAAATGTTAGATTGTGCTAACAATGAAAAAGATACAATTCAGGATAGAACTATTTATGAAGATGCTAATATTTTTGCTCCCAATTTATTATCAATGGGGCTTATGACAAATCGTGATTATAAAAATTACGAATCAATTTTCAAAACACTCAAATCTTATGTCAAAAATCCAGATTTATTGATTTATTTAAGAAGTGGAATCCCGAATCTTGTCGATCAAATTCACAAAAGAGGAAGAGATTATGAAAACTCAATCAGCATAGAATATTTAAGTAGGTTGAATGAAAGGTATGAAGCTTGGATAGAAAAATATGATAGTAGTAATTTACTTATTATTGATGTAGATGATATTGATTTTGTAGAAAATAAAAATGATTTTGAGTTAATTACCGAAATGATTGATAAAAAATTAGAAAGTATTTTCTAATTTTTAATTATCCATTTTTTTTTGGGCAACTTTTAAAAGAAGTTCGGTCTTTGAACCATAACATTTTTCAGTATCCTCAACTAATACCTCATTTAAATTAGATTTAGTTGTAATAATTACTTTACTTACATCTGGGTTATCTTCATTTATATCAATAGTGAGACTTTTATTGATGTTTTTATAATCACTGAATGCTGACATGTCACTGCCATGGTCGCCTAAAATTGGAGCAATGACCAGACCTACCAAACAAGTAAGTTTAATTAAAATATTCATTGAGGGACCAGATGTATCTTTAAATGGATCACCAACAGTATCACCAGTCACTGCTGCTTTGTGTGCATCTGAACCCTTTTTTTCTATTTTACCATTTATTTCAACTCCCGCCTCAAATGATTTTTTAGCGTTATCCCAAGCTCCACCAGCATTGTTCTGGAAAATAGCCCATAAAACACCTGAAACAGCTACCCCCGCCATATAACTCCCAAGAGATTCAGGTCCCATTAAAAAACCGATTATGACAGGTGTTACAATAGTTAAAATACCAGGTAAAAGCATTTCTTTTAAGGCCGCATTTGTAGATATTTCAACACATTTTTCGTAATCTGGTTTAGATTTACCCTCCAAAATTCCTGGTATTTCTTTAAATTGTCTTCTGACCTCTTGGACCATTTTCATTGCTGCTTTACCCACTGATTCCATAGCAAGTGCTGAGAAAATTACTGGGATCATTCCTCCAATGAAAAGTGCGGAAAGTACATCAGCTTTAAATATATTGATTCCGTCAATCCCTGTGAATGTAACATATGCTGCAAATAGCGCTAATGCAGTAAGTGCCGCTGAAGCAATGGCAAATCCTTTGCCAGTAGCAGCAGTTGTATTACCTACAGAATCTAGAATATCTGTTCTTTCTCTCACTTCCTTTGGCAACTCACTCATTTCAGCAACACCACCCGCATTATCAGAGATAGGACCAAATGCATCAATAGCCAACTGCATTGCAGTCGTAGCCATCATTGCTGAGGCAGAAATCGCGACACCATAAAAACCACCGAGTTCATATGCACCCCAAATTGCAACTGCAAAAAGAATTACAGAAGAAAATGTGGATTTCATTCCTGTAGCAAGACCTGCAATTATGTTGGTAGCAGCACCTGTAGATGAGTTTTGAACAATGTTTAAAACAGGTCTATTACCTAAAGCTGTGTAATACTCAGTAAAGGCCGAAATTAGATACCCAACAGCTAAACCTACAATTGTTGAGTAGAAGATATTTTGACTTGGAATATTTTTTGAATCTTCGCCAAAAAATTTCATACCATTTATTGTATCTGGAAGTAATAAGTCAATTAAGAACCAACATGAAACAAGAGTAATAATTATTGATATTAAATTTCCTAAGTTTAATGAGCTCTGCACTTGTGCTTCTTTTGCATCATTATTTTTTATCTTTACTAATAATGTTCCAATTATTGATGCAACAATTCCAAACCCTGCAATGAATAAAGGCAAAAGAATAGGACCAATACCGCCGAACGGATCATTAAACTGTTCTTGTGCGTAGTCACTCATGTCCTTAATAATATAATTCCCCAATACCATTGATGCCAAGACGGTTGCAACATAACTTCCAAATAGATCAGCCCCCATTCCAGCAACATCACCAACATTATCTCCCACATTGTCAGCAATCGTAGCAGGGTTTCTTGGATCATCCTCAGGGATACCAGCTTCAACTTTTCCAACTAAATCGGCACCTACATCAGCAGCTTTTGTATAAATACCGCCTCCAACTCTTGCAAATAATGCTATTGACTCAGCACCTAACGAGAAACCAGCTAATGCCTCTAGTACTACAGTCATATCATTATAAAAATTACCTCCGTCATCTGACATAAATTGATGCATAAAAAACATGAAGAATAAACTTAATCCTAGAACAGCCAGACCTGCAACACCAAGCCCCATAACGGTTCCACCGCCAAATGCAATATTCAATGCTTTAGGCAAACTTGTTCTAGCAGCCTGTGTTGTTCGACTGTTTGCATCCGTTGCTATTCGCATTCCAATATTTCCAGCTAAACCAGAGAAAACAGCCCCAATAATAAATGCTGGTATAATCATCCAACTGGTAGTTTCTACCAAAAGTGAAATACCAAATAGTGAAAAAGATGCGATTATTACAAAAATGAATAATAACCTGTATTCTGCATTAAGGAAAGCCAATGCGCCTTTTTTAATTGAAGAACTAATTGAAACCATTTTTTCATTACCAGGATCTTGTTTTTTTACCCAACGGGCTTTGAAAAACATAAATATTAAACCTACCAATGATAAAACTATTGGAATAAATATTGGATTGAAATTCATTTTATTAAAAATTTAGGCGTCAAAAATAGAATTTATTTTTGATATAGTACTTTCTTGACAGATTTAATTACATCATTTTGATTGGGGAGCCATTCTGCCAGTAAAACAGGTGAATAAGGTGCAGGTGTATCAGCAGTATTTATCTTTTCTATTGGAGCATCCAAATAATCAAAACATTTATTTTGAATTTGATGGGATATTTCGGTAGAGACATTTCCAAATGGCCAAGCTTCCTCTACAACAACTAATCTGTTAGTTTTCTTAACTGAGTTTATTATTGTTTCAATGTCAAGTGGTCTGATTGTTCTGAGATCAATAATCTCTAAGTCAATATTTTCTTCTTTCAATTTTTCAGAAGCTTTAAAGACCTCTTTTATTATTTTCCCAAAAGAGACAACTGTAACATCACCTCCGTGTTTTTTTACCTCAGCTTCACCAATTGGTATTGTGTATTCTTCTTCGGGTACTTCTCCTTTGTCTCCATACATTTGTTCTGATTCCATAAAAATGACAGGGTCATCATCTCGAATTGCAGACTTTAGTAAACCTTTAGCATCATATGGGTTTGAAGGAACAATTACCTTTAAACCTGGACAATTTGCAAACCAGTTATCAAATGCTTGCGAGTGTGTTGCTGCCAACTGTCCAGCAGACCCTGTTGGTCCACGAAAAACAATTGGACACGGGAATTGACCTCCAGACATTTGTCTAATTTTAGCAGCATTATTTATTATCTGATCAATACCGACTAGAGAAAAATTAAATGTCATGAACTCAATAATTGGTCTATTTCCTGTCATGGTAGATCCTACACCAATTCCGGCAAAACCTAATTCGCTTATTGGCGTGTCTATAACTCTTAAATCTCCAAATTCATCAAGCATTCCTTTGGATGCTTTGTAAGCACCGTTGTATTCTGCAACCTCCTCTCCCATGAGATAAACAGTTTCATCCCTTCTCATCTCTTCAGACATTGCTTCACAAATAGCTTCTCTAAATTGAATTTTTCTCATCACAATGCAAAAATATAAATATTTATTTTAAAAATATTCAAATACTATGCGTGCATAGTAAATTGATTTTTATTATATTTATATAG
>TARA_B100000963_G_scaffold167399_1_pt1 | contig 15577 bp, 9 predicted proteins | sample TARA_B100000963 | Tara Oceans TARA_B100000963 (sample SAMEA2622097) | marine metagenome | biome: marine biome (ENVO:00000447); feature: surface water layer (ENVO:00002042); material: "saline water (ENVO:00002010), including plankton (ENVO:xxxxxxxx)" | depth 5 m | reverse complement strand
TTTGCTGAAGTTGATGACCAACTGGAGCGCCGACCTGTTGCATCCTGCAGACCTTGCCCACAAACACTGGGCGGTTTCAGAAGAAACCCGCTGGGGGGGGTTCAAATCCCTCTGCTCCCACCATTTAACAAAGCATGAATATCTTGATGTGGGACTGAGTTCTCCTGAGGCTAGGTGAGACCAATGAAACGACTGGTTGCCGTGGTATTGTGCGCAATTTTCTTTTTGCCATTGACTGGCTCAATATATGATAATCCAGTCCACAACCGAACCGGTTGGAAGTCTGTTGATGAATCAGGAATTTTTTGGATAAACGACGACTCAACCATGCTAATCCCGGAACAACTTGAACCAAAATGGGCAGAGGATGATACTCCTTGGTATGAACGCTCAGCATACGATGTAAACAAAAACCACATTCACGATTCGATTGAATCCTCGACTGAACCACTCGGTATCGGCATCTCTTACGTTGTTGAGGTGAATGAAGGCCACATTGCTGAACTAAATCAATTAGGCATAATTGTAGTCGACATCATAGAGTCGATCGACTCGGTACTGGTAGGTATTCAAGAGCCAAGTCTAGCCCCATTGTTAGCAAATTTGTCCGATGTCGTTATGGTTCATCAATATGGTAGAGTGGTGTTTTATGGCGATGTACAAACCCCCAATGTCAAGGCAAGAAATTCTTCAATATACCCAGATTCAGCATGGAATTTTGGTGTTACGGGGAAAGGTGTAAACATTGCAATGGTTGACACGGGAGTAGATAATGAGCATCCCGGATTGGTTGGCAAATTCGTTGCTGGCTACGATGCAGTGTGCTATTTGCATACCGATCCAACGTGTGTTGCTGCGGGTTTCGGCGCAAGAGAGACTGATGGCTCTTACGACCCAGATGATGGAAACCAACACGGCACTGCGTGTATTGGTATGTCATCAGCAACGGGCATCGACGCAGACGGTAGTCAGAGCGAGTATTACGGCTCTGCACCCGGTTCTTCATTAATTGACGTTAGGATTGGAACTGACGCAGGAGCGGGGCCGTTTGAAAATTATATTCTTGAGCAGGAATTCTATGAGTCAGCAATGAACGGCATTGAGTGGATTATCGACAACAAAGATACGGCTTGGGCAGGAGTTGATGAGGACCTGCACGGGATAGACATAATTTCTCTGTCATGGGGTATTACCTCGCATGAAGATGGAGGTTCTGATGGAACTGACATGCATAGTATGATTCTTGATGTCGCAATGGAAGAAGGTGTTGTTGTGAGCGTGGCTGCAGGAAATGATGGCCCGAATAACGACGGGCTCTCGGGTATGGGGTCATCTGACCTATCAATCACTGTTGGTGCGACAGATGATGGTAATACGGTAACTAGAGATGATGACACAATCGCCTCCTACTCATCTCGAGGTCCTCGACGAGATAACGGAGATGGAAACCCGTTGAATGAATTAAAGCCGGAAATTACAGCTCCAGGAACTAATATAATTCAGGCAGAGGGTTGTGTTACTTCTGGGGGTTGCAACAATTTTCTGGGCGGTGATGCTTCATCAAATACCTACACTAGTCGAGGTTCTGGAACATCCTATGCAACTCCATCGGTTTCAGGTATCCTAGCATTGATGATTGAAGCAAATGAAAACTTGTCGACCTTTGAAATGAAGGAGATTCTCAAATTTACCGCGGAAAGGAAGGGTGAGGCAACATTGCCGGAAGTAGATCCATATTGGAATAGAGATTTCGGCTGGGGCTTAGTTGATGCATACGAGGCAGTGAAATTATCCATTGCCCTGAAAGAGATGCAATTGACTGGTCAGATAGATGTCAACAGCCAGGTCCATGTTGATTCTATGGGATTGGACAATGACACAGGGTTGTATTTGGTAACAGGCCAAGCATGGGGACAAACCGGGTCGATAAATCAAGTAGAGTATCGTTTAAACAATGGTGAGTGGAAATCTGTTGCCTTTGAAGAATCAAATGGAACTATCGGTGCGTTGGAGAGAATGGACTGGACGATAGCCCTCGACACTGATCGAATGCCCGAAGGTAACAACACCATAGAAGTCAGAGGCGTCAGTGATGAGGGACAATCCCTGCCAGTTCTGTTGACAGTACAAGGAGAAGGAAACGATGGCTCCCACTCAGAGTCATTGTTTGAAAAATTCCACCTAGATTTCATATTTATTGTGTTAATCCTGATTGTTGGCCTGTTACTATTCTATGGCCGATCCAGCAGCCCGGAAACCCTTACTTTAGATAGCAATGAATCAATAGACAAGGTCCTCAAAGATGATGCTGATATTGCGTCGGTGGTTGATGCTGAACTTTTGGAAGGCTAGTCGGCGAAGTTACCTGAGAATTGATTACCATGTCCTTAATAGCGCCAATCGTATATTTTGCGTCTGGTTTTCTAATCTCTTTTCTATTTCCTCGTTTACCTATAATAATGATAACTCGTGGAAGAGGTTTCAACACAGCATTTTCACCCCACCCAGAGCCAATTCAGTTGTCGCCAAAACTAACCCAGCGAGTGTTACACATGCGAATGATTTACTGGATGTGCTTCTTTGTCGCAACCATACCACTATTGTTCGGTTTCGCGTCAATAAAGTGGGGCAATGCTGCATTTGGTTTTGGATTGTGGATATCCTCTGGTTGGTTTATATTATCTCGACTACAAAGTTTCACTGGCGGTCAAAAGCCACCATGGACACTGAATATGGCTCAAAGGTTGCAAATTGTCATGGACGAGATTGAATCTGAATCTAAATGCTGTAATGAGCCAATACCAGAATGGCAGGTGATGGCTATTAAGTGTAAATCCTGTGCTAAAATTTTAGACGAGATGCCTAGACCGGATTTAGGCCGCAAGCGACAGGATGGGTTTTTTCTGGGTGGTTTCAGATTACTATTAACGGATGGTTACCCAGTAATTGCAGCTGACTTAAATGGGTCTGAGTTGATAGATGATTCCGAGGAATAAACAATGAGCAAAAAACTTAGTATAATAAGCAAATAATCACCAATATTTGATAATTGATTAAATCAGGGAAACGGTATGGCGGGTGGGGGACGAAAAAAACCAATCAGTGCTCGTCTATGGTTAACAATTGTTGCTCTCTGCCAAGTCTTTCTAACACCCTTAATAGCGTTCACGCTGACGTATTTATTTGATTTTAGTTTCTTTGGTGAGAGTATCAATATCACATTTCAGAAAGAGATGATTCCATGGATCACTGCAGCATCAATTATGTATGGTATGGTAGCACTTTTTCTGGCTCTAATAATTGGTGGATACACTCCGTTGGCGGTAATTGATAGCGGCGGTTGGATGAAATTTTTACGCTTTTCGCGGTCTCAAAGGAGTGCAACTCAGCGACGATTAGCGAGACAAAATTACGCTGCCTCTCCGCATGGCCAAATAAGCGTTCTAGCCCATCAAAGATGGCAACAAGGCCACTCAATAATCTCGACCCACGGCGGTTTGATTTTGCTTGCCGTCCCTTTCCAAGTATTGCTTGCTACCCTGCCATTGGCGATGGTTCTGATGGTTCCTGATAGTTTGATGAAGGAAAACAGGCGGTTAGAGTTGGCATTAATTTTGTATATCTTTACTCTTAGCATAGTAATGAAATTTTATCCTAAAATAGCTATGAAATACATTGGAATAGCATCATTCACCAGAAAATGGTTGATTTCAATGACAAAAATTTCTTGGCTTGCTCCAGTCCTCATTCTGTGGCTTATGGGGCGAACTGCGAGTGTTGTTGTGTTGGGCTGGATTGGTTCGGATATTGACCTAAATATTGCCATAGAGAAGTCGTTCTTTGAGTCAACACTCAATATTGGTTCAATACCGGAGACTTCTTTTCTGGACCTAATAGCTGCACTCGCAGTAATCCCACTAGCGACTTTTACCACTTTAGCGGTATTAGGTGCTGGTTCTGGAGATCCGCCTGAGTGGATGTCTGAAAATGTTGAGTTAATTGATTCAAAACCAAAAAACCTAACCGATATGGTGGAAAATCTGTCCAACACTGTAGTTGCACCCGAGGTGTCAGAAGCTGTTTCGCAAGTAGCGGAGATAATCTCCGGACCGACTGGTAACGAAATCGCTGATGAATCGTTAATTGATGACTCAACTCCAAAAGTTGCAGATGTAACTAGTTTTCCCGATGAGGACAAATTGGGTCGTGAAGGGTTTGACTTTGAGCACTTTTTTGACGATGGTTTCGGGCAAAACCATCAACAGCCTCCGCATAATGAACCTGCTATAAAAGGCCTCAAGAACGATGATTAACCGTTAAATCTGCTAGACAACCAACAATTACTTTCATGTGTTGAATGTTCATGGGAGTGCTGTTGATGAATATGAGAAGGCTATCTTCAGTGACCCTTGTGACACTACTGTTAATGCAAATTCTTGCATTGAATTATGTTCCTGAAGCGGAAGCAATATCTGCCAGGGGTGGCTCAAAAGATGACTTTAGCATTTTCAGCATCGAGTTAGGAAATGAGTCATTAGAGACCGAGTTATGGATACAACCCGATGGTGAAGAGCAAGAATACCTGCTGCAAAACGATATTGTTGAGGTAACAATCACTATATTCAAAGATGGTCCAATAACCGGGACACAAAAACAAACGGATGCCAAATTAGAGGTAGTTCACCCAATTGGTTTCGTCATTGAGACATTTTACTGGACCACGGACTTGATGTCAGGCGGGGCGAAAAATGAAAACACCATTGTGTGGAATCCACAAGAAGCCCACTCGGTTTTGAATACCTCAACGAACGAATTGACTGGTGGTTTGATCTTACGAGCCTCGGTGAATTTCACCAACGATGATAGGAATGAGAATGATGTAATGGAAAAACAGGTCCCAATTGCAGTTCACAAAGAGATTATGGATGGCGAAGCTTCTGGAACCAGTTTAACATTCAGGCCAGCGAGGTACCCTGCTGGTGGCGGGGATGCAGATGATTATGGTTCTTGGTATGAGGACAACGGCGACTCTGCCGTCGGCAATTCACATTGGCGAATGTCTTTGCCGGGTAACAGTTATCCATCGAGCGCATTTGACAGGCTGGTTTATTCGTTTAAAAATGGCAACAATAATTGTAATGGAGATGCCTTGGACGTGGGCCTTTCAACAATAGAACAGATACCAGTCTGCCGGAAATTATTCCGGTCACAAGAATATATTTCGACACAAGTGCACTTACAGGCTTGGGGAACGATGAGTTCTGGAGACAACGCCTACCTTGAATTTTGGAACGGCAATGGCAATTTCTCAGACCCTCTACAATCAGTAAATTGGGACGTTAAAGCAATAAATCCAAGTCCAATTCCCGGTCAATGGAAGAACATTTCTTGGGATCCACAAACAGTCTGGTCACAGAACCCAAATCTGCTAAATCCTGATTTGTTGTTGGGTGGCAATTCTTGGAGTTTCAGCATAGTCTTCCGCTCAGACAGTTCTGGAGCAACTCAGGGAATGCACTTCGATGATTTTGTGCAATTTGGCGTTTCCAAGGTAGACGGTTATACTCTTACAGCCACATGTGATAATCCCGTTGGTGGCTTTGAAACCGTGCCAAATGATTTGGTTTCTTGGAAGTGTTTAGTAACCAATAATGGCTATAAAAATGTCCAATTTCGAGCGCAAACGAACATTACCAATGAATCTTGGATGGACCCTGTAATTCCCCAATTGAGGCTTGATACAACTAATCCAAATGACAATGATTTCAATGTGGTAATTCCACCGATTGGGCCGTTTGAAACAACTGAGGTATGGGCAAATTTGTCAATTCCTCCGGGTGCAGATGTTCAAATTCAGGACTGGGAAATTTGGTTCACTGATGCTAGTTCGGCCAACTCTGGAGAAAAAGCGCGAGTCACTACCACTGTTTCGATAAACTCACAGTATAGTGTTAAGTTGACATCAACCACCAATCAGATTGCATTAACCATGAACCCGGGCGAATCTAAACTATTGCCGTTTACTATATTCAATACAGGTAATTTAGATTCAACCTATCAGTTAACTTCAACCTTCAGTGAGGAATTTTGGTCAGGGACATTCCAAGATGAATTAGGTAATGCAATACCTTCAATATTTATGCTGAAGGGTACATCAACTAGCGTAAATCTGCTAATTTCAGCAGAAGAAAGGGCTTTACCTGGCCAGGTGAATGTCAATGTCAGGGCATCTAGAACAAGCGGCGATGTAGTAGGAGACACCTTACTTACCAGAATCATTGATGTCCCTATATTCCGCGATTTTGACCTTGAAGCCAGTTACGCTTTATTTAGTGACGATAATGGTAGATTGTTTGTCGAAGGCTACGCAAATGAGGAGGGTAAATCAATACTAATGTCGCTATACAATAATGGTAATGATCAGGAATCATACAATATTACAGTGACTAGCGATTTTCCATTAAAGTACCGACAAGATGCGGCCTTTGTTGACACCATACAATCCCCATTATTGGATGAATGGGGCGGCTCGTGGACATTCTTCCTTAATTTGCCAATGCCGATAGGTCTACCCGAGGGATTTTACGAAGTAATTGTCACTGCAACAAATGTTGGCGATTCCTCTTTGTCAGTAAATGAAGTCATTCCTGTGGAAATCAGACAGACTGCGAGTGTACATGTTGAAACCGACAACTCTGACCAGTCATATATCCCTGGAGACATTGCTCAATCAATGACTTTCGAGGTGACCAATAATGGTAATATTGCAGACAAATTTGAGATGAGCCTCAGTTTACCTCAGGGTATGAACGCACAATTTACCAACTTAGTCAGCGGTCAATTTACTCCAATCATCGACAGCGGTGCTAGTTACAATGTTACAGTCGAGTTTTCTTTTGATACTGGTGTAAGCGGTAATTTACAGATGGTAGTTATTGCTAGGAGTGATTTCGATGACTCAGTCATAGCCAGTGGCGGCTCCACTTACTCAGTAGGTAGTGCCAATCAATATCTCAAGATTCTACCATCACAGCAAGTAATTATTGACAATTTTGAAGAAGAGGTAGTTTTGGAAGTGAGTGTGAGAAATCAGTTTTCAACCGCACAATCTGTATCTATGGATATAGACTATGGTAATTCGAGCAGTTGGTATAAATCTAGAATCGATAACAGCGATCGCCAATTTGTGTTAGGCACTGGTGATGATTCGGTAAAGGTAGTAACAATTAGGTTCGAAGTAACAGAAGATACCCTGTTAAATCTAGATAATCCAACATTTGATTCGGAAATTATTCTCTGGGCACGCTCCGATACAGTTAGTGATGCTGCACAATCACCTATCCAGGTACAGTTGCGGAAAATAATAATTGAAACAAACGATGATGCGGATGCTGGGTTTGATTTTGCTGGTGCCGCAACTTGGTTAGGTTTTATTGTTATAATACTCGGTGGAATTATTGTCACCGTCAGAATTCTTAGAAGTGTCGAAGATGATGATGATGAGTATGCGAATTGGGGGCAGGAAGGTTACCAAGACAGTTTAACCGCCACGTATCAGTCAGTGATATCAGCGCCTACAGTTCCCTCTGGTCCGCCTGCCAGCGTGCCAGCCTCAATGCCACCCCAAACATCAGAGCCTCAACAAGTTCCTAAACCTCAATATCAAGAGAAACCGGTTCAGGAAGGTGACCAGTTCCAAAACCCCGCAGAATCAAAACCAACAATAGTGCAGAACATTACCTATAATATCCATGATAGTGCTGTAACCGGAGACATTCTTGCTACCGCTGGAGAAGCACTAATCCCTAGTGCCCCGCCTTTGCCAGCAACAGGCTTGCCTGATGGATGGACCATGGAGCAATGGAACGCTTATGGTGAGATGTGGCTATCGCAAAATCAACAAAACTGAGTTCGGCTCATTGTTCAGCATAATCGTAGGGTTGAAATCTTGGTTGCTCTCGCAAGAGATGAGGCGACACTATGTATGGTAATGGTCAGGCACCAATTTTCATCCTGAAAGATGGAACTCAAAGAACACGCGGAAGAACAGCCCAATCAAACAATATTGCAGCGGCCAAAGCCGTTGCAGATGCGGTTCGTTCAACACTAGGGCCCAAGGGCATGGATAAGATGCTAGTCGATTCAATGGGAGATGTCGTAATTACCAATGACGGTGCAACAATCTTGAAGGAAATGGATATAGAGCATCCAGCTGCAAAGATGATTATTGAAGTCGCTAAGACCCAAGAGCAACATTGTTTTGATGGAACGACAACCGCCGTAGTTCTGTCTGGGGAATTACTCAAACGAAGTGAAGACCTAATTGAGCAAAATGTCCATCCTACAGTAATCTGTGAGGGCTTCAGGCTTGCGGCTGAAAAGGCTGTTGAGTTGTTGGAAGGCCACGGTATTGCGACAAAAAATGACGATTCAGTTCTCATGGAAGTAGCCAAAACCGCACTGACTGGTAAGTCAGCCGGTGCTGTTAAGTCATTCATGGCGGATATTTGTGTTAAATCTGTTAACGCCGTTGGAATTATTGAAGCAGATCAACGGCTTGTTGATCTGTCTGATATAAAAGTCGAAAAGCGTCAAGGGGGGTCAATAAAGGATTCCACGCTGATTGACGGAATTATACTCGATAAAGAGCGAGTACACGCTGGTATGCCGCGGTCGATGAAAGGTGCCAAGATAGCGCTGGTTAACTCCGCAATCGAAGTCAAAAAAACCGAAGTCGATGCTAAAATTCAGATAACAGACCCCAACCAATTGTCAAAATTCCTTGAGGAGGAGGAAAATTACATTCGCGGTTTAGTCGAGAAAATTGAAAAATCCGGAGCAAATGTTTTGATTTGCCAAAAGGGAATCGATGAATTAGCTCAACATTACATGGCTAAAGCTGGCATTTTTGCCATAAGAAGAGCGAAAAAGTCTGATATGGAAGCCTTGTCAAAGGCGACCAGTGGAAAAATAGTCACCAATCTTGATGACTTGACTAAAGATGATTTGGGACATGCTGAAAAGGTTGAGGAGAAGAAAATCGGTGAATCAGAAATGACATTCATCACCGGATGTCCAGAAGCAAAATCTGTTTCTGTTTTACTTCGTGGCGGAACTGAACACGTTGTTGATGAGATTCGTCGCGCATTTGACGATGCAGTTGGAGTTGTTTCAGTTGCCTGGGAAGACGGAGCGGTGTTAACTGGTGGCGGTAGCGTTCTCGCAGCGTTGTCAAGAGACCTACGAACATTTGCCGAAACCGTGGGTGGAAGAGAGCAGATGGCAATCGAAGCTTTCGCTTCAGCACTGGAAATAATCCCTAGGACTTTAGCAGAAAATGCTGGTTTAGATCCCGTCACTACATTGATAGAACTAAGGAAAGCTCATGCAGATGGGCAATCAAATGCTGGAATTAATGTCTATGAGGGCGGTGTCGTGGATATGCGTGATGCCAATGTGCTCGAACCTATTAGAGTCGTCGAACAAGCGATTCAATCTGCAACAGAGACTGCAGTTATGATTCTCAGAATTGACGACGTTATCTCATCAAAGGGAGTATCAATGGGTGACGAGATGGGAGACATGGGCGACTTCCAAATGTGATTTGTCAGCAGAAAATTTACCAGTTCAATAGGCTCTAATGAAGGGTTAGCAAGCAACCTTCAAAGACTACGGCGATTTGGGAATATTGGGTGAGCAGTATGCCGGAGGTTCCTGACAGGCAACTAACTATCTATTTCGGTTCCCAGACTGGCAACGCCGAAGAACTCGCGGGTAAGACTGCCAAACTTGCTAAAAAATTCAATCTACAGGCCAAAGTTGTAGACATAGGTGACATAAAGCCAAATAATTTCTCGGACGCAAAGCGCCTGTTTATCATCACCTCCACTTGGGGCGAAGGAGAAATGCCAGATAACGCTGAATCAATCTGGGCTGCAACTTGTGAACAAAACCCCAGTTTGAATTCTGTTAACTATTCAATATGCGCGATTGGAGATACCTCATATGATGAGTTCTGCAAGGCCGGCTTGGACTGGGATGCTAAGCTGAATCAATTGGGAGCAACCAGAGTTCATGATATACAGTTGTGCGATGTAGATTATGAGCCTGTTTGGGAAAAATGGGCCAACTCTGCCTTGCAAGTCATGTCTGATTTAGATACTGGAACAATAACGGTAGATGATTCAGAAATGGTTGCTGCCGCTCCAGTCGCTTCAGCTAGCGCACCAGCAGCATCAGGCGATGCGAGCGCAGAACTACAAGCCCTCATGGATGGCGACCGTTCGCTTGCCATTCTGTTTGGCTCCCAAACCGGCAACGCATCCGGATTAGCGGAAAAGACTGCCAAACTAGCAGCAGACTATGGCTTAGTTCCAACAGTCTATGACATGGATGGATTCGATGTAGCCAAACTAGCAGGTCATAAGAGAACTCTGATTATCACTTCGACTTGGGGGGAAGGGGAAATGCCCGACAACGCTGAATCACTTTGGCAGTCAGTTAACTCTCAAAACCCATCGCTCGATGGTGTGCATTTCAGCGTATGTGCAATCGGCGACACAGCATACGATGAGTTTTGCAAGGCCGGCGTAGATTGGAACGATAAATATCAGTCATTGGGCGCCAACCAAGTTCACAACATTCAATTGTGTGATGTTGACTTTGAACCACCATGGACAACATGGGTTGCTCAGGCACTACCAAAGATTGCCTGTGTTGACTCCTCTGGGAATCTACAAATTGAATTGTTAGACCAAATGATAGCATTTGGAACTAGTGGTGATGAAGAGGAAGTTTCCGGAGACTTCGCTCCTGGTATGGTAGATACATCGGAATTGACTGTAACCCTTGAAATGTTCCGCTACTGTCCAACAGCAGCCGAATCTGGATGGGACACCATAGTTTGTTCACTTCCTGCTAATGCGTCAATCCAAGAAATGTTATTTGCCATTAAAAATAATGTAGACGGAAGTTTGACCTTTAGGGTAGGTGATGGAACCGGTTCACCAACCTCTGGAGTTCGAGTCAATGGCAGACTCGTCATTGCCGATATAACCAGTATCTCAGAGGCAATAGGAGTTAACGGAGTCATGAAAATCGAACCTCTTTCCGGTTATCCTGTCATCAGAGACCTGATGGTTGACTTCTCTCGCTTCGAAGAGAACCGTCTGAAGGCAAAACCATGGATGTCATCAAATTCTAGAGAAGGAGAATACCTAATCAACGGCGATGCTGTTGGAACAATGGAGTCAGAACAAGCCGTCAGTTTACACATCATGAGTGACATAAAATCCTATCAATTACTGCACTCAATGTCTGACACCGTGGCTTATGATGGGAAATATGAGGGCCCAGGTGTCCACCTACAACGATGGAATAGAGTTATGGATCCAAGATCAGGAGAGAAGTACAAAAACTCATTAATCGCTTCGCTAAATCACCCTGCTGGTGTTTGGGGCGAGGCCGATTTGTCCTCAATTGCTCGATACGGCAAAGAAGGCAAGACAGCATCCAAAGGACTGAATGACATCAGGTCATATATCCTCAACCAAACTAACTATCGTGGCGCCCATGGACGATTAGTCAAATGGTATGGCCGCAGTGTCAAGTGGACAGGTAAACTAAACGAGACAACTCTGTATAGACAAGTATTGGGTCCCATTGGCTTGATAAGTAACATTTTTGATGGTGTTTCTGCAAGAATGGTTCTAGGCTTTACCAGAACTGGTGGCCCGCCTATCCGAAGTTTGCAAGCGTTGATATTACCACCAGCAGGTATCGGCAAGATTCCAAATATGTTTAATTCCAAAGTAAAGAATCACCATCAAGTAGTGGGGCTATTCAACGAAATAGACCAGAGGTTTTGAGTGATTTTGATGCCCAAGATTGCCTATTATCCAGGTAACGTAGCCCGCGCAGCCTCGATGGAGGTTGAAGATTGTATACAACCACTGTGCAAAACCTTGGGTATAGAATTAATCGAATTACCTGAAGCAACTAGTGACGGAGGCAATATTATTAAGCAGGCATCGAGCAAATTACAACATGCCTTAGTTGCTAGAAATCTGGCTCTAGCCGAGGAAAAAGGACTCGATATTATGACTACTTGCGCAACCAGCCATAGCATCATGAAAGACACCATTCAAGACCTCAGAGACGACCCTGTTTATGCAGCTCAGCTAAACAATTTGATTGCCCGCTCTACTGGGGTAGAATACAGAGGTGAATCTGATTCTTGGCATCTATTGCACTACTTGGTGGAAGAGATCGGCCTTGACAAGGTGAATGATGCGGTAATCAATCCTATCGAACTCAAGATTGCGCCGTATTATGGTCCTAACATGCAAAGAGATGGCTTCTGTGGTAATGATGACCCATTTATGCCAACATACCTCGAACAGCTAATAGTAGCACTCGGTGGGACTCCGATAAACTATGATTTGAAATGTCAAAGTGTCGGTGCGCCATCTTTATTAACGCTTGAAAAGCCAGTTATGTCGTTGATTTCTTCTGTAATTTCTGATGCCAAATCAAACGGCGCAGACCTAATGGTAAGTGCGTGCACTGTGTCCCACGCAAATTTAGACTCCTATCAAACCAAGGCCGGCAGGAAAACTGGCAAAAATACCAGTATTCCTGTGGTTCATTTAGCCGAGTTAGTAGCATTTGCTTTTGGGCACTATCCCGACAGGCTTGCCCAACTCAGAACCAGAGCAATCCTCATTGGCGGTTAATTCTCAAATAACCACGAGATACTAGTGTGTTCTTCCTTGGTTAGGGCCGCAGATAATTCGCTAAACTCTGCTTTGAAAAACCCGCCAATCGATTTGAATCTTTCAATAATGCTGCTACATTTGTTGTGTGTCAGTCCAGTGATTGAGGACAATAATTCAATTTGCTTTAAAACCCCTTTTTCTGACCATTTCTTGACTAAATATTCTGAACTTACATTTTCGTTTATCATTTGTTGAATTTCTATAGAAGCGGCTTCGCAAATGCTATCTATTGATTTCTCATCAATTTCTTCATAAATTGTGTAATCTCTCAGGGCGGTTGTTAAACTGCTATGTTGCTTGGCGATGAGGTAAATTAAGTGAGCAGACTCCATTGAATTCTTAGTTGTAATAGTGGGGATGCCTAATTCGAGCGTGACATGGGCCAATGCGCCCAAGACCGCATTTGGATGAACAGAATTGCCGATTTCTCCCATTTCAATCAATAATAGTGGTCTTATATCTGAATCGGTCATTCTCTGGCACTGCTTGAACAATCTCTGGTCGATTATTGATGTTAACAGGTCTCTTGATGTCTTTCTCTCAATTAATATATCGTCATTGATCAATATGTCACCGGTTTGTAGGTTGTCATATTCTATTGTGATTCCTAAACTGCTGATGTAGGCAGACAGCGTTGATGATGACTCTCTGTAGTCAAGAGTAACGGTTGAGGTAGAGGTTTCACTCATGCTATCTATGTGAGCATTCGCAGCATTGCCGGTGTTAATCATGTCTTCTCGGCTAATTTCTGTCTCTTTACCAGGAAAAAATTGGTCTAGCCCCATCTGGTTACGTGGCCTTTTATCCTTCGGCGCAATTATGGAAGCATTATTTTTTTCTCCCAAGACTGGTGCTATCGTTGCGGCTTCCATATTAACTTCTTGCGGATATAGTTTCTCAAATTTCCTCTGTTCTCCCGAGAGAAAATCTTCGGCAGAAACAATCATGTTCTCTTGTCTGATTTTGAAGGATTTTAGCGGTTCTGTTGTGTCCCGAGGGTTAAATTTAATCCTTCCATCTCGTTTTATTGCTGCTAAATTCTCATACATCTTGCGCTCCCGAGCTTTTGCAGCATGATTTACAAACTGATCACGGGTGTTTTTGGCAACAAGCGTCTTCACAGTTCCAGACCGTTGTCTAGCAGTCCGTCCCCGCCGCTGTATCGACCTAATTGCGCTAGGCACCGGTTCATACATCAACACTAAATCGGCTGCGGGAACATCTAACCCCTCCTCTCCAACAGATGTAGCTATCAATACATTGATATCGCCGTTTCTAAATTCTTCTAGCCTTGCCAGTTGTTGTTTTTGCGTCATGCCTTTTTGTTTTCCGCTGGTCGCCTGGCCGATGAATTTAGCCGCTCTTACTCCAGTAATTTTTGACAATGAATTTAACAAATTAGTTACTGTATAACGAAATTCAGTGAAGATTAGTATCTTACATTCAGGTTTTTTTGTCAGTTTTTGCTTTACCATTTCTTCGACTATTGCTGCTTTTGGATGTAATTCACCCAAGTCGTCAGCGTTAGTTCTGAAGTTGTGTATTACAGGCGTTGCGAGAAATCTATTGGTTGCCCGATCCCCGCTACGTCCGTCATGTTCAGCTTTATCTAGAAACGCTAGTGCGGCTCTAACTCCCTGGGTTTTGAGGAGGTCTAACAGCATGTGCATCCGACGAATATCAGAAATTCTCTTTGCTGCATTGTAGCCTCTCGCATCTCTCCTGCTGATTGCTTTACTAGCAGCATTTTGGGCATCGGTGATTATTTTACTCGTGAGGTTTTTTACCGGACCCATGTAACCCATTCTCTGAATACTCTCAACTTCATTTGCCTGGTGCTCTTGAAGAGGGAAAATTAGTGCTTTGAGTTCATCAGGAAGTTCAACATTAATTGCATCATCATGAAGTGTTACAGCATAGGATTTCAATAGCGGTTCATCTTTGGTGGAAACATCAAAACTATCAATTCCTAATCTTTGTGCGACCTCATATATTGCTCCCTTGGTTGTGCCCGGGCTGGCTGTTGCAGCCAGAGAGAAACCGTCTGGATTTTGGTTCCTGTAAAGATCACCGACTTGAGCATAGGCATGGTTACCAGTCGCATGATGGGCTTCATCAAAAACAATCAATGAAACGTCACTTAGATTTATTCTATGGCAACTAGCATCGTTCCTGATAACTTGTGGTGTGGCCATTAATATTCGGCCTCGCCCCCATATTTCGGACCGTTTATCCGGTGGTGTCTCACCGGTGTATCTGAGTATAACCTCATTATCTAGATTTAGCATTTCTCTGGCCATTCTTTGTTGTTGAGCTACTAGACCAGTTGTAGGGGCGATTAATATTATTTTTTTTTCACTGGTCCTGAGATGTTCAGCCATTACCATCCATTCTACTGCAGTTTTGCCAAATCCGGTAGGCATAACCATCAAGCATGATGATGTCAAAGCAGTTTGTAGTGCTCTTATCTGATATGCCCTTGCCTCGACTCCCTCTGTGAGGAACGGATGGATTACAGTAGGCATCGAAACCACGCTGGGTCGAAGGTTAAAAAGCATGATGTTTCAAATTTTTTTCCTCAACGCATAAAAATCTCATCCTAATTGGCCAGTATAATCGATTGACACAATCCCAATAACAACCGAACCACTCATATACCAAAGGTAAGTCGCATGGATGCTCAAAGGTGAGTAGCCAGACACAATGGGCCATCCCCTGAGGATCCCAAAAGTCTTGTTCCGCATTCGTCGGAATGGGCGCAGTGTCACGGCTACTCCTGTCCTAAGAGCCCTCGTACGCCC
>TARA_B100000963_G_scaffold360797_1_pt1 | contig 15595 bp, 10 predicted proteins | sample TARA_B100000963 | Tara Oceans TARA_B100000963 (sample SAMEA2622097) | marine metagenome | biome: marine biome (ENVO:00000447); feature: surface water layer (ENVO:00002042); material: "saline water (ENVO:00002010), including plankton (ENVO:xxxxxxxx)" | depth 5 m | reverse complement strand
GAACGTGCGCAAGATTACCTTGTAACCGAGCTTATGATTTTCGATGAATGGAGGTCGATTTTTTAAAAGATGAGCACCCAAGACAAGGATTTCGTTCATTTGCACGTTCATTCGGACTTTAGTTTGCTGGACGGCTGCTGCCGCATGGATCGATTGATGGAACGGGCTGTGGAATTGGGTATGTCAGCCATGGCTCTGACTGATCACGGGAATCTTTTCGGGACCGTTTCCTTCGTTAAGCAAGCGGAGAAACATGGCATCAAGCCAATCATTGGTTGTGAGGGTTACCTCGTCACCGATCACAAGAATGACGAGAAGCCCGGTAGGGAAAACCACAAATCCTACCACCTCGGCTTGCTGGCAAAAAACTATGAAGGATACCGTAACCTTTCCAAGGTCGTTTCGGATGCTCACGTCGACGGTTTTTATTACCGACCCCGAACAGACCTCGAGACTTTGGCCGAGCATGCCAAGGGTCTCATCGGTTTCACCGGATGCATGCAGGGTTGGATTCCTCAATTGATCTTGCATGGAAAGGAGGGCGAAGCGGAGAATGCGATGGGGCAAATGATCGATATTTTCGGTAAGGACAATTATTTCGTAGAACTGCACAACCATGGGATTGAGGAGCAGGTCAAACTTGTTCCTGAGCTACTTAAGCTTGCCAAGAAGTTTGGTTTGAAGGTTGTGGCGTCCAATGACGTTCATTACGTCCGAGGCGAGGATTGGGCTCCGCATGATGCCTTGCTTTGCATCCAGACGGGTTCGAAAATCGATGACGTCAACCGGATGCGCTACGAGGCTCGAGAATTTTACCTCAAGTCGAGGCAAGAGATGAACGCTCTCTTTAAGGAAGCACCCGAGGCGATTACCAATACCTTCGCGGTCGCTGAGATGTGCGAAGTGAAGCTTCCGTTCGGGGAAAACAACTATCCGGTTTTTACCATGCCTCCTGAAATCTCAACGGAGGTCAAAGACAATTCGGACTATTTGAAAAACCAATGCATCCGGGGAATGCATGAGCGTTACGAAATTGAATATCTTGATTCGAAGGCTCGTAGCGAAGATAGCGAAGAGAAAGCGATCGAGCTGAGTGAGAGGGTGGATTTCGAGTTGGGAATTATCGCCAAGACCGGTTTCAACGATTACTTCCTGATCGTTGCTGATTTCATGAGTTGGGCCCGGGATGAAGGCATTCCCGTTGGTCCGGGAAGAGGTTCGGGGGCAGGTTGTCTGGTTGCATACCTTTTGGGGATTACGGATATCGACCCGCTGCGCTTTGGTTTGCTCTTTGAGCGCTTCCTCAACCCCGAACGAGTTTCTCCCCCTGATTTCGACATTGATTTCTGCATGCGCCGAAGGAGCGAGGTCATCGAGTACGTGCGGGAGAAGTACGGAAGGGATTGTGTGGCCAACATCATAACCTTTGGAACCTTTGGGGCCAAGATGGTCATGAGGGATGTCGCTCGGGTTAGGGATTTGCCCTATGCGGAAGCCGACAAACTGGCCAAGATGGTGCCGGATGACTTGAACATCTCCTTGGATGAAGCTCTTGCAAAAAGTCCCGAATTCAACGCGGAATATGAAAGGAACCCGATCGCCAAACAAATTGTCGACACCGGTAAAGTCATCGAGGGCATGGTGAGAAACGTGGGAACTCATGCGGCTGGAGTGATAATCGCCGATCGTCCTCTCAAGGAGTTGGTTCCTCTTACCACCCAGGACGGAGTCCTGACCACCCAGTACCCCAAGGATCCGGTTGAGGATCTGGGTTTGCTGAAAATGGATTTCCTCGGTCTTAAGACTCTTACTGTGATTGCGGAGGCCGAAAGTCATATTCGCAAAAAGCAGGACTTGGAGGAATTCCGGGTAACTGATGCTCCCCTGGATGACGAGCGGACCTTCGCTCTCTTGAATGAGGCGCGCACCATTGGCGTTTTTCAGTTGGAATCCGATGGGATGCGCCGATTGTGCCGGCAGATGACGATCTCCAACGTCGATGAGATCATTGCTCTGATCGCACTCTACAGACCGGGACCCATGGACTGGATTCCCGATTACATCAAAGGGAAGGAGGATCCTTCCACCATCCAGTTTCCCCATCCTTTGCTTGAGGACGTATGTTCGGAAACTTACGGTGTGATGGTCTATCAGGAGCAAGTCATGGAAGCCGCTCGTCGGATTGCCGGTTATACCTTGGGCGGAGCGGATATTTTACGCCGGGCGATGGGAAAGAAAAAACCCGAGGAGATGGCCAAGCAACGTGAGATTTTTGTCAAAGGGGCCAAGGAGACCAACGACATCGGGCCGAAGAAAGCCAACGACATTTTCAACATTCTTGAGAAATTCGCGGGTTATGGATTCAACAAGTCGCACTCTGCGGCCTATGGCATCATCAGTTATCAAACCGCTTATCTGAAAGCCAATCATCCGATTGACTTTATGGCTGGCGTACTCGCTTGCGAACTTGGAAATTCGGATAAGCTCTCCCATTTTATAGGGGAGTGCGCGGAGATGGGGATTTTGGTGTTGGGACCGGACGTGAATGAATCAGGTGAAAATTTCACGCCCGTCGAAGGAAGTGAGGACGTCTTGGGTTCCATCCGTTTTGGTCTTTCCGCAGTTAAGGGAGTCGGAGACGTCGCGGGCGGGATTATCGTGGAGGAGCGCAAGAAGAATGGCCCTTTCAAAACGTTTACTGATTTGGTGGAGCGCGTGGATGGGAAGGCGGTTAACAAGAGGGTGCTGGAATGTTTGATCAAATCCGGAGGGTTTGACGCTTTGGAGGGAAACCGGGCGGCATTGCTTGCCGATTTGGATCGGGCGATGGGAGAGGCCCAACTGCGCAGAAAGGATCGCGAAGCAGGTCAGGTTAATTTATTCGATTTGATGGGAGGAGCGGAGGATTCGGAAGATCGACCGGGCTCTTCAAATGATTTTTCCTCGAGCCCGAATCAGCCCGAAGTTCCGGAGATGGAAGAACTCGAAAAACTGAAGCTCGAAAAGGAATTGCTGGGATTTTTCCTGTCCGGTCATCCCGTGGATACTTTGTCCGGATTGGGACCACTCTTGGATACGATAAATTCGGATGAACTGGATAGTCTTGAAGGCAGGCGTTCCTTTCGCCTTTGCGGAATTCTTTCCGATTTGGAGCGCCGGTACACCAAAAAAGACGCCAAACCTTGGGCTCGATTTACCTTGATGAGCAAAGAGAAGGATTTTTCCTTGCCCATTTTTACCGAGGCTTACGAGCAATATGGCGCGAAACTGGAGGAAGGGGCCATGGTTGTTGTCGAAGGGGAGGCATCGCATCGAGATGGCGAAACGAGAATGAGCGTGAAGAGCGTTCTTCCGGTGGATCAAGCACTCGTTAAATTGGTTCATGAGGTCACTTGGTTACTGGATCCTGATGATGACGATGCCGAGTCGTTTGCCTTGGATATTTTCAAACTCAGCGATCAGGGAATAGGAAACACGCTCATCCGCCTCGGATTCGCCCGTGAGGGAGAGGAGGACGGATTGGTTGTGGAAACCGATGATCGCTTTAAGATGCGCATGACCAGCCAATGCTTCCGTGAGTGGAGGCAAAGAAAATCGGTCAGGGGCGTAAGAGTCAAATTGCTCGAACCCGAACCTCCGGCAGAAAGAAAATACGGAGGTCGTTGACCGTTACCTTGGCAATCGGTGAGAGGTTCTTCCTCCTTGACCCTATGTTCAAAGACGTTACTTTAAAACTTTTTTTATTATGACGATCGAAATCAAATTACGTAAGGGTGAACCCATGGATCGAGCCATCCGTCGCTTGAAGAAGCGATTGGATCGCGAAGGAGTTATTCGTGACGTTCGGGCCAAGCGCTACTTCGAAAAGCCTTCCGACAAGAAGCGTAAGGCTCGTAAGGTTGCCGCCTTTACCCAAATGCTTCGCACTCGCTACGAGAAAATGTAATTTTATCCCTTTCGGGAGGGGTTTTTTCTCGTCAGGTCGTTCCTCACGACCTAGCCTTACGTAGGACATGTCCCAGCTTACCAAACGCAGTACATTAAGTTTACGTAGAGAGTGGCGTTTGTTCGATCAGGAAAGAGCATCGCAAAAGCTTTTTCTTAAGTTGTGCGATCGAATGATTGAGGTGGGTGAATTTCTTCTGGCGCATGACGTTGCCCGGGCGGGTCTTCGCAAGCACAAGGCGGACAAGACTTTGAGCCAAAGAGCCGCTCATGCGCTTTGCAAAGCGGGTTCACCCAAACTGGCATCGAATCTTTTGGAGGAATTGGTTGCCAGTGGAGGTCGTGACGTTGAAACGCAAAGTCTTTTGGCAAGTTGCTACAAGGACTTGTGCGAGTACTCCACCAGTGAGGAGAGCAAGTTCAGATATGCGGATTTGGCTATTGCCCGTTATGAGGACGCATACAACGCGCAGCTTCAAAAAGGTTCCGGCAAGTTGGAGGATTTGGAGAAGCAGTACTATCCGTGCATCAACGTTGCGTTCATGCATTACGTATTTCACAATGAGGAAAAGGCTCAAGAATACGCCAAGGCCGCTCGTGATATCTGTCGGAAAATCAGAGCGAAAGCCGCAGGGTCCTATTGGGTTCAGGCTACGGAGGCGGAAGCTTCCTTGATTCTTGGGCAGGTTGATGCCGCCTTGGAGGCCTATGCCAATGCCGTTGGAATGGAGGATGCTCAGCCCGCTCACGTTGCGAGTACCCGGAAGCAAGCGCTGCAAATTGCCTCCCTCTTTGAGGAAAGTGATGTGAAGGAAAAAGTGGAACGGGCATTTCCTTTGCTAGGAATCGTGGCATGCTCCGGTCACGTCATCGACAACCCGGGCCGAGATCGTAGGTTTCCGCCAGAAGCCGAAATGGTGGCCAAGGAAAAAATCGAACAGGCTTTGGATAAGTTGGGGGCAACTTGCGGCTTCAGTTCGGCTGCTTGCGGTACGGATATTCTTTTTTTGGAAACGATGGCTGAACGTGGTGGAGAAACTCATGTTTTTCTTCCTTTCGCAAAGGAAGAATTCATTGAGACCAGCGTTCGCAGAGCGGGAGGGAATTGGGTTTCACGATTTGAGAGCGTACTGGATCATGCGACTTCGGTTCACTACGTCACCAACGAGGGATATTATGGAGATGATTCGCTCTTTTCCCTTTGTAACCAAGTGATGTTGGGCTTTGCCGCGATGCGGGGCAGGGGCTTGGACGAGGACCCCAACTTGTTGGTGATCTGGGATGGTCAACCGGGTTCGACCGGAGGTACGGGGGAACTGGTCGAGGCCTGGCGGGGAGAATTCAACGAACCGGAGGTGATCGATCCGAGTGAAATTCTGCCATCGGTTTCGGAAGCTGGTTCGTCCCCAATCTATTCCGGGGAAACCCGTCCCGCTTTTCTTTCGGAACCGATGGGTTCCGAATCATCCGTTCGGTCGATCAAAACCATGCTTTTCGCGGACGTTCAGGCATTCAGTCAGGTCATGGAGGAAAAAACCGCTGAATTCGTAGAGGTTTTCCATGGAGGAATCGCCAAGATGCTGGAACGTTTGCCAAGAGAACCCGCATTCGTAAACACTTGGGGTGATAGTTTCTTCGTAGTTTTTGACGAGTTGGAGGATGCCTTGAAATTGGCTTTGGAAATCAGGGATTACTTTAACTACGGTGAGTGGGGGGATCTTCTTTCGGAAGGTGTGATGGAAGTTCGAATTTCGATGCATGCCGGCCCCGTATACGAGGAATTCGATCCCATTCTCAAAAAAAGAAATTTCTTCGGGCGGCACGTTAACCAGGCGGCCCGCATCGAGCCCATCGTCCTACCCGGATCCGTCTTCGTTTCGGAAACCGTTGCGGCCTTGATCTCCTTTGGGTATGACGATTACGATTTTGAATATGCCGGCAATTTGGAATTGGCCAAGGATTTCGGTGCCTATCCTATTTACATGCTCCAAAGAAGGGGCTATTCCGGCGAAAAGTCCGACTAATCCGAGAGGAAACCGAATGATTTCATCCAAAGACGTACCGGAGCCTTTTGAATCCTATTCGGGAGATGGACCGTATGTCTTCGTCAGCTATGCCCACGCAGATAAGATCATGGTGTACGAGTCCATCCGCTACTTTCGTGATGCGGGGGTGAATCTCTGGTATGACGAGGGCATTCCCCCGGCAGGAGAATGGGTTGAGGAAATTGCCCACGCCATCAAGCGATCGGTGCTTTTCGTGGTTTTTGTCTCTCCGCGCTCAGTGGATTCGCGTTTCGTAAAAAGTGAAGTCGGATACGCCCTCAGTGAGAACAAGGAAATCCTAACCATCTTTCTCGAAGATACGACCTTGCCAGCTGGCTTGTCCCTTTGCCTGCAACAATTTCAATCCATTCTCGTATCCGAAAAGGACTGGTGTGAACGCGCCTGTTCGACCATGCTGGCCAAGCAAGACGAACCGAGTCCGAAAAAAGAAGAGAATGCCTTGGAAGAGCAGGATGAAATCTTCGATTATGGGGCTCAATTATGGAAATGCTGGGAACGGGCCATCCAGTCCCAATTGACAAGGTATGGGGATTCACCGAAAGGCAAGCCAAGCGAAGCTACCGAGAGAAAAGGGGAATCAGCGCCTCCCTTTGCCGGTCAGATGGAGGATTCGAACGATTTGAGCCATCTTCCCATCTCCGCGAGGTTGGAATTGGAATCTTACCCCAAAGGACGGACCCGTCACCCTTGGGCGGTTAACGTTGCGGTTGCCGACGACGAGGGCCGTTCGGACGCTGAGCAAAAGCATGTTCACGAAGACCATTATGCGGGTAAGTTTTCATGGATTCCCGCAGGAGAAATATCAATCTGGGTTCCTTATGCCGAGGAACAAAGAGTCGTTCAGGTTCGCCATGGATTTTGGCTCGGTCAACTTCTGGTCACTCAAGAGGTCTACCGAAAGGTGATGGGAGGCAACCCAAGTTTTACGGATGGCGCTTTGGAGAACCGGGAGGAAAATTTGCCGGTCAATAACGTTTCCTGGTTGGATGCGGTTTCATTTTGCAAGGCTCTTACGATTATGGCTCGCAATCATGGTACCTTACCAAAGAACCACGAGTTTCGTTTGCCCAGTGAAGTCGAGTGGGAGTATGCCTGTCGCGCGGGTACTTCCACCGCCTACTATTTTGGAGATGATCCGAGTGAGCTTCATAACCACGCCTGGTTTCGCGGCAACAGTCGGAAGCGCATCCATCCGGTTGGCTTGAAAAGCCCGAATCCCTGGAAATTGTTCGATATGTACGGCAACGTTCGTGAATGGGTGGGCAATTCCTTCGTCAATACGCTCCTTGATGACAGTGAACAGGATGAGTTTCGAATCAGTCGGGGAGGTGGTTACATGAAATCAGCGGTGGAGTGCAAGTCTTCGTCTCGCTCGACTAATTCTCTTTACCATCGGTTTCGGAACTTGGGATTTCGGGTGGCTCTTGGAAAGACCCCCAACGCCTGACCGACGAATTGGATTTTTTTCGGGTTTTCTGTTGTCTTAAGTTCCATTAATGAGCATTTTTTGACCTTTTAAATGAACGCAACCCCCTCCAATTCACCATCCGAGAATGTAACCCTCGACGGAAGTGACCAAGTCGCCGTGCGTCAGGACAAACTGGATCGCATGAGAGAAGCCGGTTTTGATCCCTTCCGGGCAAATTGGGATCAGACACACGTTTCCTCCGAAGCCCTCGCTCTTCTCCCCGAAGAGGATGAAGGGGAAGGGGGGCCTGAAGTTTCGGTTGCGGGAAGAATCGTGGCCTTCCGCCTAATGGGCAAGGCTTCCTTTCTTAAGATTTTGGACCGTGCGGGTAAGATTCAGTCCTATGTCCGACGTGATGAGATAGGCGAAGAGGAATACGCTTCCTTCAAGAAATTGGATTTGGGTGATTTTATTGGCATTCGGGGTCCTCTCTTCAGAACGAAGACGGGGGAGGTTACGATTCGGGCTAAGGAGTTTAAGCTGGTTTCCAAGGCTTTGCGACCCTTGCCTGAGAAATGGCACGGCTTGACCGATAACGAACAAATTTACCGCCAACGATATCTGGATTTGGTGGTGAACGACGAGTCCCGCAATCGTTTTCAGGCCCGCAGTCGAATTATCCGTGAAATCCGTGAATTTTTCTGGAGCCGGGACTTTCTGGAAGTGGAAACTCCAATGCTCCAATCGGTTTCCGGGGGTGCCGCGGCCCGTCCTTTTCGAACTCATTTCAATGCATTGGATTGTGAATTTTCCCTACGCATCGCTTTGGAACTTCATTTGAAGCGTTTGCTCGTCGGTGGATTTGACCGGGTATTTGAAGTCGGGCGGGTTTTTCGCAACGAAGGATTGTCCCGTCGGCACAACCCGGAATTCACGATGCTAGAAGCCTACCAGGCTTATACGGATTTTCGGGGGATGATGGAGCTTACCCAGTCGCTTATTCAACAAGTTGCGGAAAAGGCTCTGGGTACGCTGAGTATGGAGCGCGCCGAGGGTGAAGCGATCGATTTGTCGGGCAAGTGGAGGGAAGCGAAATACAAGGATTTGATCCTTGAGGTCGTGGGGCGGGATGACTGGTTCGAGATGCCGAAGGAGGCGAAGTTGGAAAAGACGCAAGCGATGGGTATTGAAGTGGATCCGAATTTGGAGGATTTCGAGGTGACCAACGACGTCTTCGAAAAAGTCATCGAACATACCTTGATCCAACCGACTTTCGTAACTCATATTCCGCGAGAACTTTGCCCATTGGCGAAGATTACCCAGACCGATTCTTCCACCATAGACGTTTTCGAACTTTGCATCAACGGACAGGAAATCGCTCCCGCTTATTCGGAGCAGAATGATCCTGCGGTACAAAGAGAGGCATTTATGAAACAGGTTGGTGAGGAAACGCAGGAATTGGATGAGGACTTTCTGATTGCCTTGGAGCATGGGATGCCCCCGGCGGGCGGAATGGGACTCGGGATTGATCGTTTGGTTATTTTTCTAACCGGCGCGGCAAACATTAGGGATACGATTCTTTTTCCAACGTTGCGGCCCGCCTGAGACAATGTCTTCGACCAAGCGGTTACTGCAGGATGAAGAAGAAAGCTAATCAGAAGATCCGATCTCGTTATACGATCATCAGACCGATCTGGTGGAGGCAGTTCGCCTTTTCGAGTTTTCTCTTGGTTTGCGCCATTTTCTTTGCCTTCGTCGAATCCTTTGGTCTTGTTGTCGGGTGGACTGGTATGATTCTTTTTCTGCTTTTGGCTCTACTCAATTTTTTGGATCAAGCCTTTACCTGGTCAAGGTTGAGAATCGATCGCCATGGTTTTCATCTGCGATCCTGGTGGCATCGTAAAAAATACCAGCATCATGAGATTGAGGATTTCGAACTGGACGAATATGCGCGACGCAAATTGATCATAATTCGCTTGCGACGGACAAAGGGCTTTTCCGAGAATTCTGAGGATGACCGGGTGCCCTTCCCATGCACCTTTGGAAGATCAGTCGAGGAAGTTTACAAGACGCTTCGATCGAACTTGCTCAAAGGGGGAGCCTCCAAGCCTTAGGCCAACAGTTCAGAGTGTCCGAGTGGAACGGGTCGGAACACTCGCCAAAAGGACTGGCAGGTATGCCAATCCAATTATGAGAAGTTGGCTGCCAACGAAGAACATCAGAGGAATGAACGCTTTGTCCATGAATCCATAGGTGTGCAAACCTACACCCAACATGTTGGTACCGAACCAAGACCATGCGGTGACCACGTTTCCGAAGATTGCCATGCAGGAAATACCCCGAATACGAGCCGTTCCCGCCCATCGGGCATGCAGAATGATGGCATTCCAAATCACAATCAGCAAAGCCCCATTTTCCTTGGCGTCCCAACCCCAGAACCTTCCCCATGACTGATCTGCCCAGATTCCCCCGAGCACGGTGCCGACCAGGCTGAAGAACAGGGAGAAGCAGGTCACGCCAAAGATCATCGAACCGATGGTTTTGGAGGTCTGTTTTTCGGAGGAAACAAGCTTGGATCCCAATAGGTTCCTTGCACCCCAAGATCGGCCAAGCAGGTGAATAATAACGTATGCGATCCCTAGAAAACCGGCGAGGAAAGTGGTCGAGTATCCAATCGTCACGGTGACTACGTGGGTGGCTAGCCAAAAGTTGGAGTCAAGCACCGCCCGCATCATTTCCATGGTATCCCCGGTCGGGTTGAGAGAGGAATCAAGGCTCAGGTTGTGCGCTATGATCAAACTGCCGCAGCCGATCATCGAACCCATTGCGGAGGCGATTCCCAATCGCACGTACTTTTCCGTAAAAAGACAAAGCAGAACCGATCCCCATCCGATGAAAAGAGCGGAAGAGTACAGGTTGGTGACGGGTGGTCTGCCCTCAATATACATCCTCCCAAGCAGGCCAAAGGTGTGGACGAGCAACACGATCAGGGTAAGATAGTAGGCGCAATTGCGGTATAACAGAACCGATCCAGCGGTTTGCCCATCGGAAGTGGTTTGCGCGTTTAGTAACCATGAGATACTCGCCAGAAAGAAAATCACAACGTAGGCGACTGAACTTCTGTAGAACGGTTCGAAGGAATTGTAAGTTTTTTCAAAGCCGATCTTAGCCAATGAATCGCCGGCTCGGGCATTCGACTCGCTGAGGATGGCGGTTACGCTTTGATTAAAGTTGGGGATATCCCCGCTGGCGTAGGCCAGCCTCAGATTTTCATACTTTTTGAGGATTGGATCCACTTCTCTGCGGAGTTTGATTGCCTCGGCATACTGAGCGGCAAAGAGGGAAGTGGGATCCATTTTCTTAGTTTCCAGAATATCATTCAAACGATCTTGCAGGGAAGTTTGCTCGAGCCCAACGAGTTCCCTGAGCAAAGAGGAGAACCGAGCTGGGTCCAAGTTTCGCTTTTCGGAGGAATCGATGGGCTCCTTTCCCACGAGGGATTCGCCTACGCTCCTCCATTTTTTGCCAGAGTCACCGGATTCCGGGGGAATCGGGTAAAATTCCGACCAAAGGTTGGCCCGCGAATAATGATCAACGAAATAGACCACTTTGGAGAAGGCATCGCTACCCATTGCGATCAGGGAAGGATCCTCAACCAGTTCGGAGGTCAGTGAGCGGAACCTTGCATACTCCTCGGTTTGGTCGGAGTCGGTAAGCGGATTGTAAAACAGTTCGTCCGCTCCCAGATCCGCGAGCATTTTCGATTCGACGGGCGGTTTTTCTGGGGAGAGGGTGAATTTAAGCTTTCGATAGAGCAAGAGACTACGGTACAATTCGATGACGTTCTGATCAAAACTATCACGGAGTTCCTGCTCGACTTCACCGGCTTCCCGGGCGCTTGAATCAATTTGGGAAAGGTAGGGTTCGAGTTCGGAGTAGGAGTAGAACTTGCCGTCTACGGCAAGCTTTCGGTCGATCAAACCGAGCAACTGATCATGATCCACAAGAAAGGATTTCAATTGGTCGGCGGCCGAATGATCAAACAGGACCTTGGCCAACCATTCGATGGCCGGAACCTTTTGATCATTTTGGTCCAGAGCGGTTCGTTTGTTACGAAGAACCAGCAGAGCATTTCTGGCAACACTGTCCAATGGCTTGACTCTACCTCCACGAAGAACCGGAATTCGTGAGAATCCATCCATATCCAAAACTTCGGCGCTTTGTTGGGATGGAGAGGAAAAGAAGTCGAAGACCGAAGACCGGTTGCCTCCGATCGGAAAAAACACCATCACAATTCCAGCTCCCAAGAGAGCATACCCGATTGGTTTCGAGGAAAAGAACCAGAAAAAGCGTCGTAGAAAGAAGTCCAGTTTCATGAAACTCTCGGTTTTGGATTGTTTTTGCGGAGGAAATTAAGCAGATGAAAACTGAACTGCCAAAGCAAGCCGAGCGATACGAGGATGCATGCAATGTAGGGAACCAACCAACTCGGGTTTCGAATAACCTGAAAAACGGTGTAGTCGGCGGCTTTGTTCATTTGATACTGGTAAAAGGTTTTGCCCGCATGACGGAGAGGTGTGTTCATGTAAACGAGAGCTTTCCGGGTGTTGCCGTTTTCCAGTTCCAAATCGACGTCACTTTCAAAATTGAAGGGAATTTCAGTGCCCTGATAGAACTCGTTTTCAATGCCGTTCAATTTGATCGAAAAGGGAAGATATTCGCGTTCATGCCTGAGACTGATGCCCCAAAGGCGGTTGTCATGCCTGAAAGGCTGAAATGCAAAGTCGGCAAGGCGCTCGTCCAGAAGCGGCCACCAATGATTGCCGGCGGGATGAGCGAGAGCGAACCAGGTGCCAAGACTTTCAGCTCCGTCCAAAAGCTCAAAAGTCGAATAGGCATAATTTTGCGCCTCGTTGGAAAAATCCTCATCCATTGGCATGACCGAAAGTTTACCGTTAGCGGCGACTCCACGGTCGACTGCCGCGACAACCTCTCCGACCTGCTTGTCCGGGGATGCAAAATCGAAGTTGCAGTTGGGACCGAATTTTTGAACGCGTATTTTGAAAGGTAGTTCGGAAGTTCGGAAGATTCCCCCTTCTTCGAGCAGGGACTGCGGAATGGTTACCACCTTGCTTTGGTTTTCGTCCGTAACGTCCTCGAAAACCAACTCCACTCCGTGGAACCGTTCGATGTAGTTTACTGATTCCCCCTTGTTGATCTGCATTCTCGATTCTACCTGCATGGCTTGGGTGAACAACTGACCGGCGAGCAAGAGGATGATCCCGAGATGAATGATTTGAATGCCCATCTTTCGATAGGTCCATTTGAAGCGGGTCAGGTAGGCGGCGATAAGATTCAGTATCAGCAATCCACCGAGAAGATAACCACCCGGAATGGGAATGGGAAAAACATTGAGGAAGGAACCTCCCCAGAATTGCTCCGGGTAGTGCCAAACCCCGAAGAATGATTCGAAGAATTCGGCTTGAGCCCCGCGTATTCCAATGCGAACCTGCTCCAACGTAGCCACGAAAACAAGGATCATGGAAAGGCTCAGCAGGGTGAGGGTCAGTTTGACTGAGGCGAAGGGAGAGAGCCAAGCGAAGAGAGATCTCCGTTGAGGGGAGCGTTCGGATTCGGTTGGTTGAGTGGAGTCAGTGCTCATTTATGGTGAAAGATCATTAGAATCAATCAGTGGTCATGAAAGCAAAAGCTATTCAACAAATTCAGAAAATTGTTTTTTTCAACCTTGGCCAAGGCGGTATCACCCATGATTTTGAAGAACCATGAGGATTCGCCGCCGAAATACATCGCGGCGTAAAGGCTTTGTTCGTCGTTTTCGGCAACCATCAATTGAGCGGATTTCCCATCGATCTTAATGGGGGAGAGGTAATTTCGAAGACCTTCCTGATCAACCTTTTCCAAGCCCACCTGTTCGAGCCATCGATTGACGTTGGCCATAAGACCACCCACGTCACCGGGAAACGTGGTGATTGAAAAATCCAGGCTTTCACCATCCGAACCCCGAACCGAGTAACTGCCAATCCGCATCGATGATTGTTTGCCCGCCACCCAATGTTCGGGCGTTTCCCAGGTTGGTCGGGGAGCGTCACGGTCATGACTGGGGGCCGGCGAAGCTTGGGGTCCTGGCGAGGCGCGAGCCCGAATCGGTTTTTTTCCCGCCCTCACAATCACGGATTCAAGAAATTCGGAATAGTTTGTCATTTCCTTGTTAGCCAATTCCTGATCGGCAATGAAAGGGAAGAGCCAGGTTTCGGAATCTTGGCGAAGCAAAGCAAGAGTGACCAGCCGTGGGTTTTCCGAAGTAAGCTGTTCTTCCATGCGGATCCATTCGAACTCTCTTTCTCCGATTCTCTTTTTGCGGATGATCTGGTCGAGGTCCTTCTCGCCCAAAAGTTCGTAACCGAGTTCCCGGGCGAACATGTTTGCGATATCCAGGGAGGAAACCGCCTCTCGAAAGGGCATCACCCCAATGTTGCCCCTAGGTCCGGCTTCCGTGACTACGTGAAATGATCCGGCCAGCGGACCGGACAGGTTCGGGTTTTCGCCCCAGCCATCGGGAACTTTCCAGGTGACTACGGGACCCTCATACTGATTGGGTATGACGTAGGACCTAATCTGGGCATCCTCCGAGCAAGAGGAAAGAAGACCACTCAGGCAAAGCGTCCCCAACAGAGTTTGGGCTAAATTTTTCTTACTTGGCAGGAGAAACATAGTACATGCATTATTATGCCCGCTAATAGTGAAATTGGCAACCCCAAGAGGTTCAAATTCAGGCATTGCATTTGAAGAGGGCGACGTCGCCATCGACAAAGAGGTATTCCTTTCCTTCCAGCCTGAGTTTTCCTGATTCTCGAGCCGCCTGCATGGAGCCGGCCGTCATCAATTCGTCAAAAGACACCACTTCAGCCTTAATGAAGGCCTTTTCGAAATCGGTGTGGATCACCCCGGCGCATTGCGGAGCAGTCATGCCCTTTTTGAAGGTCCAAGCCCGGGCTTCCTTTTCGCCGGCAGTCAGATAACTGGCCAAACCAAGTAGGTCGTAGGAGGCCCGAATTAGTGTGGTTACCCCTGAGTCTCCCACGCCCATCGATTCCAAATACTCGAGCGCCTCCGCATCCTCGAGTTCAGACAGTTCCTCCTCCATCTTGGCGGATATGGCGCAGCACTTGGCATCCTGTTGCCGATTTGCCCATTGTTCGAAGGCCAAGAATTTCTCATTGGCTGCGGGATCGATGATTTCCTCCTCCTTCAGGTTGCAGGCATAAAGCATGGGTTTCGAACTGAGAAGACAGAACGATTTGAGCCGGAGCTTTTCCTCCTCATCCAGATCCAGAAGATTGGCGGGCTTTCCCTCGTTTAGGTGAGGAAGCAGCCGTTCGAGCAGGGCGGCGTTGGCCGCCGCATCCTTATCCTGTCCTCGGGCCTTCTTTTCGTTTTTCTGAAGTTGGGCGCTGGCGGATTCGACGTCGGCGAGAATCAGTTCGGTCATGATGACCTCCGCATCGGCAATCGGATCCACACGGCCCATATTGTGGATGACGTCCTCATCCTCAAAGCAACGGACCACATGGGCGATGGCATCGACCTCACGCACATTTGCCAGAAATTTGTTGCCCAAGCCCTCGCCCTTGCTTGCTCCGGCCACCAGTCCCGCGATATCAACCATCTCTATGGCCGCGGGAATCAGGGTTGAGGTTCCCACCATTTTGGCCAGGGGTTCGAGTCGAGCATCAGGGACCTGAACCACTCCAACGTTTGGGTCTATGGTGCAAAAAGGATAGTTGGCCGCCTCCGCCTTACGCGTTTTGGTCAGGGCGTTGAAGAGGGTGCTTTTGCCTACGTTGGGCAAACCTACGATTCCAGCTTGGAGCATAACGAATAAAACCCCTTATGATGACGGACATTGGCCAGAGGGTCAAGGGCGCTTCCTTTCTCTAGCTTTCGCATTGACTGAATGAATGCAATGCATAGTTTAAATGCCTCTTGTGGCGATAGTAGCTCAGTTGGTTAGAGCACTGGTTTGTGGTACCAGGGGTCGCCGGTTCGAATCCGGTCTGTCGCCCCATTTTTTCTTTAGGGAATTCTTTGAAAATAGCTGCAACCCCTTATGAATGGGATAGAATTTTAAAAATTAATATTTCTCAACGAATCTCCT
>TARA_B100000963_G_scaffold84733_5_pt1 | contig 15609 bp, 15 predicted proteins | sample TARA_B100000963 | Tara Oceans TARA_B100000963 (sample SAMEA2622097) | marine metagenome | biome: marine biome (ENVO:00000447); feature: surface water layer (ENVO:00002042); material: "saline water (ENVO:00002010), including plankton (ENVO:xxxxxxxx)" | depth 5 m | reverse complement strand
CCTATGATTGGAATGATGGGACTTGATTATGGATGGGGGCTAGACGACATTGTGGGAAGGCCTGATGCGAATGGTGGGCAATTTCATTTTTCCATAGGACAACAATTTTAGTTAAATTTGCAAAAAAAAAAATATGAAAACAAAAATATTTCTAATATTAATTTTCTGTCTAAGTATTTTAAATACTAATGCACAAAAATTTGCATATGTCGATACAGAATACATTCTGAATAAAATACCAGAGTTTAAACAAGCTCAAGACAAGTTAGATGATTTTTCTCAAGACTGGCAAGAAGAAATTGAAGCTAAATATGCAGAAGTAGAGCGAATGTACAGAGCCTATCAACAGGATCAAGTCTTATTAACTGACGATATGAAGATCAAAAGAGAAGAAGCAATTATAAATAAAGAAAATGCAGCAAAAAATCTTCAACAAAAGTACTTTGGCCCAGAGGGATCTTTATATTCAAAAAGACAAGAACTGGTAAGGCCCATACAAGACAAAATCTTTGATGCAATACAAACACTAGCAGAAAATAATAAATATCAAATTGTATTTGACAGTTCAAGTGATTTAATAATGCTATACAAAAATGAAAATCTTGATAAATCAGATCAAGTGCTGAAATTAATGGGATACTAAAATTAATAATAACAAACCATAAACTATGAAAAAAATAATCTTTATAACCTTAATATCTTTTTTAACAACAAATATCTTTGCTCAAAACAAATTAGGTCATGTTAATGCACAAGAAATTTTAGTTCAAATGCCTGCTTTTAAAACTGCAGAAAATGATTTAAAAAAATTCCAGATAAATTTAGAGAACAGACTAAATGGACTGCTATCAGAACTAGAACAACTAAGGAAGTCATATGAAGCAAATGCCGCATCTTTGACAGACCTAGAAAAACAAGACAAAGAATTAGAAATGCAAAGCTTATATCAAAGAATAGAAGCTTTTCAAGCTGACGCTCAGGTTCAATTACAAAAAGAAGAACAACGTTTACTAGCTCCAATACAAGAAGTTCTAATTAATGCAATAAATGATGTTGCAAAAGAAGGAAAATACACATATATTTTAACAGCTGAAGTATTTCTTTTTGCAAATGAAAGCAATGATGTTGGTAACTTGGTCAAGAAAAAATTAGGACTCTAATTGACGCTAAATAAACAAGAAAATCCTATAGGAATTTTCGACTCCGGTATAGGTGGGCTTACGATTGCTAATGCAATTAAAAAACGTCTGCCTAATGAACGTATTGTTTACTTTGGTGACACTGAACATCTTCCATATGGAGAAAAATCTAATAAAGCAATCAGAAATTATAGTAATAAAATAATTAATTTTTTAATCGCAAAAAAATGTAAAATCATTATTATAGCGTGTAATTCTGCAGCTTCAGTTATTGAAAATGAACTAATTACATACAAAAACATTGTACCAATATATAATGTTATACGGCCTGTTGTTGACGTAATTGCGAAAAAATACCAAAACTCAAGAGTCGGAGTTATTGGAACTAAAGCAACAATAGGCTCAAATATTTACCAGCAAAAAATACTTGAGCTACGTGGTAATATTAACGTCCCCTCATTAGCAACACCTTTACTAGCTCCAATGATTGAAGAAGGATTTATTAAAGGAGACATTAGTCAAAAAATAATATCAAATTATTTATCTCATGACAAACTTAAAAACATTAACCACTTAGTTCTAGCATGTACTCATTATCCCTTAATAGAAAGAGAAATTAGTAAATTTTTTAATGGAAAAGTAAATATAATTGATTCATCAAAAATTGTGGCGAATTACATTTTAAGTGAGCTTAAAAATAAAAAATTATTAAGCAAAAAACCTCAAAAAGGTCATCACTTTTATGTTTCTAATTATACATACTCTTTTGAAAATAGCACAAAATTCTTTTTTGAAAAAACAATTAAGCTTAAGGAAGTTAAACTATTTAATCATTAAACCAAGAAGAATACTTAACATAATTTTTGGATAGATTTTGATTTAATTTTTTTATTTCTTCTTCTTTTAATTGTTTCACTTTTTTTGCAGGTACTCCTGCATATATTGAACCAGACTTTACGCGCTCACCTTCTAAAACTACAGATCCAGCAGCAATAATTGTATTTTTCTCAATTATTGCTCCATCTAAGATAATTGCTCCCATTCCTATAAGCACGTTATCATTAATCCTACACCCATGTATTATCGCATTATGTCCAATAGATATATTATTACCTAATACAGTATTAAATTTTTTATAGGTACAATGTACAACAGCTCCATCTTGAATATTTACTTGATTTCCCAAAGTAATTGAGTTAACATCTCCTCTTAAAACTGAAGAAAACCATATACTACAATTATTACCTGTTGTGACATCTCCAACTATTGTAGCATTTTCAGCCAAATAATTGTTTTGTCCAAAATTCGGCTTTGCTCCTTTAACACTTTTTATTAGGGCCATAATTAACTTTGTTTGTATTTTTGACAAAAATAATAATTATGAGATATAGTATTTATGCGGAAAGCACTCCAAATCCTAAAGTAATGAAATTTGTATCCAATATAATGCTAGCAGATAAAAGTATTGAAATAAATAATTTAAAAGAAGCAAAAGGAATTTCAATTGCCGAAGAACTACTAAAATTCCACTTTGTTGATAGTGTTTATTTGAGTAATAATTTTATTTCTGTTACAAAAATTAATGAAATTGAATGGGAAAATATTGCGATGCAGTTAAGGGTTTTTATTAGTGACCACCTAAACAGTAATGAAGTTAAAAATTATACAGAAAATGTTGATGTTTCAATCAATAATGAAAATAAAATTAATGAAGTAAAAATTAAAAAATTTACTGAAAATGAAAAAGAAATTGAAGATATTTTAAATGAATATATTAAGCCTGCAGTAGAAGCTGACGGGGGTGCAATTACTTTAAATTATTATAAAAAAAATATTGTTTGCGTAGATCTAAAAGGGGCATGTAGTGGCTGTCCATCAGCAACAAGCACTTTAAAGCAAGGGATTGAAGCATTACTTAAACAAAAAATAAATCCAGACATAGAAGTTATCGCAAATGAAAGATAAATTAATAATTTTAATTTTAGTTATAACTAATTTTATTTCTTATGGGCAAGAGCAAAAAGCTTCCTTCGGAATACAATACAAACCAATTATTCCTCTAAAATACTTTAACTCTTCATATCAAAATAGTAGTCAACTTGGATATGATTTTAAATTAAATCCAAGATACAGCAATACTTTTGGAATGATTATTAGATATAAAATAAATAAAACATTTTGGTTTGAAAACGCGTTAAACTATACAAATAGAAATTATAAATTGGAGTTAGAAAATAATAATATTAATATTAATGATTACAATAACTTTAATATTAGGTCTTATGAAATTCCTTTACAAATACTAACTTATATACGTATATCCAATTTATGGTTTGTAAATGCTGCATTCGGAGCATCACAAACCATTCTTGCATCAGATGTGCAATCATTCGGAAATAATTTTAATGGTTTTCAGCAAAATTTTTACAGAAAAAGTGGTGGCTACAGAGCCTTACTTGCTAACTTAGGTATGGAATATAGAAATCAAATGAAGGGTCACTACTATGCCGGAATAAGTTTACATTTTCCATTTAGTGAGACTGGAAGAATATACCCAGAGTTCTCAGAAGGAAACAATATATTCAATGATGGTAATTTTAATGACAAGTTCTTTATCGAAGTTCCTGGTAGCTATGTAACATTAGATTTAAGATATTTTTTTCCAAATTAGAACTACTCAATACAAACGAGCTTTTTAGCATATAACTTATCTTTGTCTCCACGTTATCATCGTCAGGCAAACAACAATTAACTTGACAAACAGATACGCACGATGCTAATTATAAACGCCAATACACTCAGTACATTTATCAGTTGCTATGTGAAATGCTTCTAGAGAATGGTTCTCGATCTTCACTATCCAAAGCTTTTTCCTATAAGAAAAGCACCACGACTCTTCTGGTAGATAAATGGCATTATTAGCGCATTCAGGCTCGCAAGCTTAGCAGTTAATACAGTACTAAGTTATTTTTATTGCAATAAAAAATTCCTATTTTGCAAAAAGAGTTCATTTTTATCATATTTATTAGTAACAAATATAGATACAAAAATCAAAATTAGTTAACTTTGCATTTAATTTAAAAAAATGATAAAGACTGATATAATAATCATTGGAGCTGGTCCAACAGGTCTCTTTGCAGTTTTTGAAGCTGGATTATTAAAATTAAAGTGTCATTTGATTGATGCTTTACCTCAGCCAGGGGGACAATGTTCAGAAATATATCCAAAAAAACCTATATATGATATTCCTGGTTTTCCTGAGATATTAGCTGGTGACTTAACAACAAATTTATTAGAACAATGTAAACAGTTTAAACCAGGATTTACTTTAGGAGAAAGAGCAGAAAAAATAGAAAAAAATAAAAATAATATTTTTATTGTCACTACTAATAAAGGCACTAAGCATCAGGCGCCTATAGTTGCAATAGCGGGTGGGCTAGGAAGTTTTGAACCTAGAAAACCATCTATTGAAAATCTCTCATTTTATGAAGACAAAGGAGTTGAATACATAATAAAAAATCCTGAAATTTATAAACACAAAAGTGTTCTTATCGCTGGTGGCGGAGACTCTGCTTTAGACTGGACAATATTTTTAGTGAATATGGGAACTAAAGTTACACTTGTTCATAGGCGAAATGAGTTTAGAGGAGCTTTAGATTCTGTGGAAAAAGTAAGAGAATTAAAAAAACAAAATAAAGTAGATATTATAACACCAGCGCAGGTAATTGAGTTAAAAGGTAAAAACAAAGTTGAAAGTGCAGTAATCTCTAAAGAAAATAATGAAATATTAGAAATTCAAATTGATCATTTTATACCATTATTTGGTTTATCACCAAGACTTGGTCCAATTGGAGAATGGGGACTAGAAATAGAGAAGAACTCAATAAAAGTTGATACTTTTGACTATCAAACAAATGTTCCAGGAGTTTTTGCAATTGGAGATATTAATACATACCCTGGCAAATTAAAACTAATTTTATGTGGATTTCATGAAGCCACTCTTATGTGCCAATCTGCATATAAAATTATTAATCCTAACAAAAAACATATTTTTCGCTATACAACTGTAAGTGGTGTTGATGGTTTTGATGGAACAAGAAAGGAAGCAGAAAAACCTGTAGTTCGATCGCTAAACGATTAGTAATGTCTGATATTAAAATTTCGATTAAAGATCGAGAAAATAAAACACATGAAATTTTGGCTCCCACTGATATGTCTATGAACTTAATGGAGGTTATTAGATCATATGAGCTAGCACCAGAAGGGACATTAGGAGTATGTGGAGGAATGGCTATGTGTGCTTCTTGCCAATGTTACATAACTTCAAATCATAAAATTGACGATATGGGAGATGAAGAAGAAGCTATGCTTTCTGAAGCATTTAATACTAAAGCTAATAGCAGATTAAGCTGTCAAATATTTATAAAAAAAGAACTTGATGGTCTAATGTGCGAAATAGCACCGGAAGAATTATAGGTCTAATGCTAAAGAAACATTACTTGCAAACAAAAATTCTTTTGGATTTTCTAAATACTCTTTTATTTTACACAGAAAACCAACAGATTCTCGACCATCAATTACTCTGTGATCATAAGACAATGCAACATACATTATTGGTCTAATGACAATTTTTCCTTCTACAACTACAGGTCTTTCTACTATATTATGCATTCCTAAAATTGCAGATTGTGGCGGATTTATTATTGGAGTGGAAAGCATTGATCCAAAAACTCCACCATTAGTTATTGTAAAAGTTCCTCCAGTTATTTCATCAATAGTAATTTTACCATCTCTAGCTTTAGTTGCTAATCTTTTAATCTCAGATTCTATCTGAGCAAATCCCATTTGTTCTGCATTGCGTAAAACCGGCACCATTAGCCCTTTTGGTGCACTTACTGCAATACCTATATCAACATAATTATGCGAAATAAGTTCATCGCCATCTATCATTGAGTTCACATCGCCATATTCCTTTATGGATTCTGTAACAGCTTTTGTAAAAAATGACATAAAACCTAATCCAACGTTATGCTTTTCTTTAAAGGGTTCTTTATAAGTATTTCTAATTTCGAAAATTGATGTCATATCAACTTCATTAAAAGTTGTAAGCATTGCTGTTTCGTTTTTAACAGCAACTAGTCGAGAAGCAATTTTTCTTCTTAGAGACGACATCTTTTTTCTATTTTGTCCTCTATCTTCAGAGGAAGAACTTGAGTTAATTAAGTCTAAAACATCATTCTTTGTTATTTTACCTGCTTCTCCTGATCCAGTCAGATCTTCAGCAGATATATCATGTTCGTTTATTATTGCTGATGCAAGTGGAGTTGCTTTATTAATTTTAACTTTATTAATAGTTATATTTTTTTCAGTTATTGATAAATCTTTTTTCTTCTCGTGTGAATTATTTTCTTTAGTCTCTCTCTTAACTGAGGTATCAATAATGCAAACGACATCTCCAACGGAAACAGTTATACCTTCCTCGGTTAAGATTTTTATTACCCCGCTTTCCTCGGCTGGAAGTTCTAATGTTGCTTTGTCTGAGTCTATTTCCGCAATAGATTGATCTTTTTGTACATAATCACCATCGGCTACTAACCATTCTATTATTTCAACTTCCGATATTGATTCTCCCGGGCTGGGAACTTTCATTTCTAGTAACATTCTTTTTTTATTTAAAAACTTTATCAATTATTTCTTTTTGCTCTAAAGCTGATGTTTTACTTGACCCTGTAGCTGTAGCTGCAGAAGGAATTCTTGCAATCACCTCAATATTATATGCCCTTAATTCAGACAAAATATAACTCCAACATCCCATATTTTCAGGTTCTTCTTGTACCCAAAGAAGTGTATTTGCATTATACTTTTTAATTAATTTAATTAAATAGGCTTTATCTAATGGAAATATTTGTTCGATTCTAACAATAGCTATGTTATTTATGTTATCATTCTTTCTTTTTGTATCAAGTTCATAATAAATTTTTCCGCTACATAAAATAAGCTTTTTAATCGATTGATTTTTTACTTCATCATCAATAATTAATTCAAATTTACCTTTGGCTAAGTCAGAAATTTTTGAAATACATTTAGGGTGTCTTAACAAACTTTTAGGTGTAAAAATAATTAATGGCTTTCTAAAATTTCTGTTTAATTGTCTTCTCAAAACATGGTAGAAATTTGCTGGGGTGGTACAGTTTGTAATTTGCATATTATATTTCGCACACATTTGCAAATACCTTTCTATCCTTGCTGAAGAATGTTCAGCCCCCTGGCCTTCATAACCATGAGGTAATAGCATAACTAGACCACTCATCACCTTCCATTTATCTTCAGCACAAGATATAAATTGATCTATCATAATTTGAGCTCCATTTGAAAAATCACCAAATTGAGCTTCCCAAATAGTTAAATCATTTGGGGAGGCAATAGAATACCCATAATCAAATCCCAAAACTCCATATTCTGAAAGTAATGAATTATATGCATTAAAATTTGAAGTTTCACTAATCCTATTTAATGGAGAAACCTCCTGCTCAGAATCCTCTATTTTTAAAATTGCATGTCTGTGTGAAAAAGTCCCTCTCTCTACATCCTGGCCACTTAGTCTAATACTATGTCCTTCAGATAACAATGAAGCATATGCTAACAATTCTGCCAATGCCCAATCCACACTATTGATATCTTCAATCATTTTTTTTCTATCTAACAGTAGTTTTTTTGTTTTTTTAAATAATTTATCTTGATTAGGAACTTCGTAAAGAAATTTAGCCAACTCTTTTAATTTATTCTCACTCACATTATTTGATGTTTCCACTAAAAAATCCTCAGTAACTTTTCTTTTGAAGGCCTTCCACTCTTCGTTTAAAAAAGGTGTTATTTTAGCTTTTATTATTTCTTTTGCTTCATCAAATCTTTCTTGTAGTAAATTTTTAAAATCTGTATCTAAGTCTTGTGCAATACCAGATTCAACAACTCCTTCGTTCATTAATTTTTGCTTATATATTTCTCTAGGATTTTGGTGCTTAGAAATTGCTTCATACAAAAGAGGCTGTGTAAATCTTGGTTCATCTCCTTCATTATGTCCATACTTTCTATAACACAACAAATCAATAAAAACATCTTTATTATATTTTTGTCTATACTCAACGGCTATTTTTAAAGCATGCACTACAGCTTCAACATCATCACCATTTACATGAAAAACCGGTGATAATGTTACTTTAGCAACATCAGTACAATAAGTACTAGATCTAGCGTCATGGTAATTTGTAGTAAATCCTACTTGATTATTTACTGCAATATGAATAGTCCCCCCTGTTTTATAACCATCTAACTGAGCCATCTGTATTACCTCGTACACTACCCCCTGACCTGCAAGTGCTGCATCTCCATGAATTAAAATTGGTAATATTTTGTTCATCTTTCCGTTATATTCGGAGTCAAGTTTAGATCTAACAATTCCTTGTACAACAGGGTCAACTGCTTCTAAATGTGATGGGTTTGGCGTTAAATTCAGCTTAATATTGTTACCATTATTACATTTTTGCATAGAGGTAAATCCCAAATGATATTTAACATCGCCTGCAATATTTTCGTCTTCATATAACTTGCCTTCAAATTCTGAAAAAATTTCTTTATATGTTTTATTGAATATGTTAGCTAATACATTCAGCCTTCCTCTATGAGCCATTCCTACAACAAATTCTTTGACTCCTAAGCTAGCACTGTGCTCAACTAATGCATCTAGCGCAGGTATTAATGATTCAGCACCCTCTAACGAAAATCTTTTCTGACCAACAAATTTTTTATGTAAAAAATTTTCGAATACTACTGCCTGATTCAATTTATGTAATATATGTTTTTTTTGATTTGCATTAAAATTTGGTGTATTTGAATTATTATGAAGTCTTTGCTTGATCCACTCTATTTCTTGCGGATCACGAATATACATGTACTCTACTCCAATAGATTGACAATATACTTTCTCTAAATGAGATATTATATCTTTTAATTTTGCCGGTCCAATTCCTACTTGAGTGCCCGCTTGAAAAACAATATCCAAGTCATTTTTTTCTAAATCAAAATTAGTGTAATCAAGAGTAGGGTTATATTTTCTTCTTTCTCTTACTGGATTAGTTTTAGTAAATAAATGTCCACGCTTTCTGTATGCATCTATCAAATTAATCACTTTAAATTCTTTTTGAAAATGCTGAGGGATTTCAGTTTCTGAGTATATTGTTTTAGCAAAATCAAATCCTTTAAAAAAGTTTACCCACTCATGATCAACACTATTTGGATCTTCTAAAAATTTATCATAAAGTTCCTCTATCATAGACGTATGAGCTGCTCCTAAGAAAGTAAATTTATCCATTTAACCTGTTGTAATTCAATTAACAAAATTATTTATTTTTTGTGACTTATTACAATAAATAAAAATTAGTTATTAAATAGTATTAATGTGATTTTAAGAAGTCCTGTCCATTAACTTATTTGCAAAATAAATTAAAGTTGCTTTGTTTTTAGATTCGATAACATCAAGATTTTTCATTCCTTTTAAATAATACGATTTCATTAGTGCAACAGTATGCTTATCAACATTTAATTTTGAAAAAATAGTCTTTACAGAATTAACCTTATTAATGCTATTTGTTGATTTACTATAGTAATCTTGTAATTTTTTTTTCGTTATCTCATCTGCTAGTTGTAAGGCTTTTAAATATAAAAACGTTTTCTTATTGGACAAAATATCACCACCGGTTTGCTTGCCAAAACTTTCATTACCAAAAACATCAAGCAAATCATCTTTTAATTGAAATGCTAAGCCAATATTAATGCCAAATTCGTATAGATGGTTCTGATCCTTTTCAGAAGCACCTCCAATTATGGCTCCTATTTTTAAAGATGCAGCTAACAATACTGCTGTTTTAAATTGAATCATTCTTAAATACTCAGAAATAGTAACTTTGCTGCTATTTTCAAAATCCATATCAAACTGCTGCCCTTCACAAACTTGATTTGCTGTTTTACCAAAAATATCTAAAACTTTTTCTAAATAATGAGATTCTACTTGAGATATCAATTTATATGCTTGAATCATCATTGCATCCCCTGATAGTATTGCAATATTTTTATCCCATTTCATATGTACTGTACTATTTCCTCTTCTCAATGGTGCATTATCCATAATATCATCATGAAGTAATGTGAAATTATGAAAAAACTCTATTGCTAAAGCAGGAGAAATAACATTAGAAAAATCTGACTTATAGAGATTGTATGAAATCAAAAGAAACAATGGGCGAATTCTTTTTGCTCTTAAACCCATTATGTATTTTATAGGTTCATACAATAATTCAGGAGTTTTAGGGTAAGGAAAATCACAAATTTCCTTCTCTAACAAATTGTGTATTTTATCTATTTCGTTCACGTTTACTTTATAATATCTAATAAATAATTACCATACCCACTTTTAATTAACGGCTGTGCAATATTTGCTAGATGTGTTTTTGTTATTAGTCCCATCCTATATGCTGCCTCTTCAATACATCCAATTTTTCTTCCTTGTCTTTCTTCTATTAAATGAACATATTGATTAGCCTGCATTAGAGATGAAAACGTTCCTGTATCTAGCCAGGCAGTACCTCTTCCTAACAACTTAACTTCTAATTTACCTTTCATCAGATAAGCTTTATTTACATCTGTTATTTCATACTCCCCTCTTTTAGAGGGTTTTATTTTTTTTGCTATTTCTATCACTGAATTATCATAATAATATAAGCCTGGTACAGCATAATTTGATTTTGGGTTGTCGGGTTTTTCTTCTAATGATAAGACTCGAAAATGTTTATCAAATTCAACAACACCATATCTTTCTGGATCATGTACATGATAACCAAATACAATACCACCATCAACATCTTTACATTTTGATAATGTATTTATTTTCATTTGAAAAATATTGTCTCCTAATATCATACAAACTTTATCAGTACCTATAAACTCTTCACCTATTATAAAGGCCTGAGCTAAACCATTTGGTTCTTTTTGAACCTTATATTCGAGACTACAGCCTATTCTAGAGCCATCTCCTAATAATTTTTTAAATATTGGAAGATCGTATGGAGTAGATATAATTAAAATCTCTCTTATTCCTGAATATATTAATGTGCTTAATGGATAATAAATCATCGGTTTATCATACACTGGCATCATTTGCTTACTCATTACTAATGTAAGTGGGTGTAATCTTGTTCCAGCTCCACCGGCAAGTATAATTCCTTTCATTTATTTTTTTTAATTTTTAATTTACTTAGTTCTATATCACTCTCCTCATCAAATGTGTCTATTAATGGTTCATTAAATGCTTCATAATTTATAATCTTTTCTAGCGACAAAAGCAATGCTGGCAACAAAATTAAGTTAGAAAGCATCGCTAACATTAATGTAATCGAGACTAATAAACCCATCGCAATAGTACCCCCAAAATCTGAAACAACAAATATAAAAAAGCCAAAGAATAAAACAACTGATGTGTAAAACATACTTATTCCTGTTTCTCTTATAGCAGAAAATACAGATTTATTAATATTCCAATTATTTAATAATAGCTCCTGACGATATTTAGCTAAAAAATGAATTGTATCATCAACCGATATTCCAAATGCAATACTAAAAACAAGTATTGTTGAAGGCTTTAATGCGACACCAAAATAACCCATTATAGACGCAGTTAGTAACAATGGAATTAAATTTGGAATAATTGAAATTATAACCATTCTAAATGAATTAAACATCCAAGCCATAAAAATTGAGATCAAAATAATCACTATAAATAAGCTTGTAAATAAATTTTTCAACAGAAATTTTGTGCCTTCTAAAAAAACTATCGTAGCTCCAGTAATAGTGACATTATAAAATTTTGGATCAAATATTTTATCTATTTGTGGTCTGAGACTTTCAAAAATACTATCCATTTTAACACTTGAAATATCTGCTACTCTTAGCGATATTCTAGCTTGCTGTTTTGACGTGTCTACTAAATTATTTAAAATTTTAATCTTCTCATCTTTTTTATTCATCAACCTATTAATTATCGAAATTTCTTGTGAGTTAGGTAATTCATAAAACAAGGGGTCTCCATTATAAAATGCTTGCTTTGCGTGCTTTATCAAATCGATGTAAGATAATGGATTAGAAAACTCTAAATACGAAGAAAATAGATTTGATAAGCTATCGATTTTTTTCATATTGTAGGCTTTCATTAGGCCATTTTTCTTTTTTGTATCTACTATAACTTCTAGAGGGATTACACCTGAAAAATTATTTTCTAAAAATTTTAAATCTTTAAATAGCTGTTGCCCTTTCGGAAGATCATCTGTTAAATTTCCGGTTGTTTTTACTTTATTTATTCCAAAAAAAGCAACAATCAATAAAAAGAACGTAACTCCATAAATCAGCTTTCTCTTATCCTTAACTAAAAAACTTAAATAATTGACAAAATCAATAAGCCATTTTTTTGTTAAGTGCTCTGTTTGTTTTTTTGTTGGAGAAGAAGCAAAACTAAAGTATATAGGAATAACACATAAAGAAAGAATGAAGATAAAAATAATATTTAACGAAGCAATAACACCAAACTCCCTCAATGTTTCACTATCAGTTAAAATAAAAGACGCAAAACCTGCTGCAGTTGTTAAATTAGTTAATAAAGTTATATTTCCAATTCGTTGTATCATTATTTGTAATGAATAAAACTTTTTTTGTGACTTAATAAATTCACTATGATACTTATTAATTAAAAAAACACAATTTGGTATACCAATAACAATTATTAAAGGAGGAACAATTGCCATGAAAATTGATATGTCATAATTAAAAATTACTATCGTGCCAAAAGAAAATATCACTCCAATAACAACTGTAATCATTGAGGAAACGGTTGCATTAAACGACTTAAAAAATAAAAAAAGAATAAACGCAGTAATAATTAAAGCTAAAATTATAAAGTATGTGATTTCTTCTTTGACCATTAAAGAATCAATTGTCCTTATATAAGGAAGTCCTGAGTAATGAATCGAAGCTTTATATTTTTTTTCATATTTGTTAACAATATCCTTTATTTTAAAAATTAATTCTATTCTTTGTGGGGTTTTTACAATATTTTCGTCGAGGGAAATCAATAAAGTTGTAATAGTATTATCTAAATTATTTAAAATACCTTTATATATTGACTGATTTGAAAAATTAATAAACGCACTATCAATTTCTTTTTTTGATGAGAAATCTTTTGAATACCATCTTTTTAATACTAATTTTGATGTAGTTGTATCCTTAACTAAAAAAGAAATATTAGTAATTGAAACAATACTTATAACTCCTTTCAAACCTTCTATGTTTTGTGTAATATTGTTTATATCAGCTAAATTATTAACATTTAAAAAGTTAGAATCTTTAATTGCAATTACAAAAAGATTTTGCTCACCATATACCTTCAGAAAATCTTCATATTCAACATTGGTTTGATGATCATTAGGCAACAATTTAGCCATAGTATAAGCTAATTTTGCATCCTTGGCATTATATGCCATTAATGAGGTAATACCAACTATTAAAAAAATAAGAAAGATTCTATTTCTTAAAATAAATTTTGAAATATATTTCCACATTTTTAAGGGTAATATAATTTAAAGAAAATTATACTAATAGAGATTTTTTCTCTACACAGTCATTATATCTTGTTCTTTTTGATTGTATATACCATCAATCTTTGATGTATAAGAATTAGTTAAGTCTTGAACTGAATTTTCTGCATCTCTAACCAAATCTTCGGAAAGCCCCGATTTTGAAAGTTTTCTCATTTCATCATTGGCTTTTTGTCTGTGATTACGAATACTAACTTTTGCATTTTCAATTTCAGATTTAACTTGTTTTACTAAATCTTTTCTTCTCTCTTCTGTCAATGGTGGCACATTTACAATTACTTTTTCACCATTATTAGACGGATTAAAGCCCAGATTTGCTTCAACGATTGCCTGTTCAATATCACTAATTAAATTTTTATCAAATGGCTGAATAGATAATGTTTGTGCATCAGTTGAAGCGATATTTGCTGCTTGAGATAGAGGAGTTTGAACTCCATAATAATCTAGCTTTACCGAACTTAGCATTTGAGGGTTTGCTTTACCCGCTCTTATTTTTGATAACGTAAATTCAAGTCTTGAAATAACATCATCCATTGCCTCTTTAGCAACATCTAGATTAAAATTAACTTCTTCTATCATATTTATTTATTTTACAAGGGTACCAACATTATCTCCTTTACATAGCTTATATAAATTTTTTTTAGGATTCATGTTAAATACTCTAATTGGCAAATTATTTTCTTGACAAAGTGTAAATGCTGTTAAATCCATAACATTCAATTTATTTTTAATTACTTCATCAAAGTTAATTTCATTAAACATTTTAGCATGTTTATCTTTTTCTGGGTCAGCAGAGTAAATCCCATCTACTCTGGTTCCTTTTAAAATTATATCAGCCTCAATTTCTATTGCACGTAACACGCCAGCAGTGTCTGTAGTAAAATAAGGATTACCTGTTCCACCTCCAAAAATTACAACTCTCGATTTTTGTAAATGACGCATTGCCTTTCTTCTAATGTAAGGCTCTGCAACTTGCTCCATTCTAATAGCAGTTAATAATCTAGTCTGTATATCTAGCGATTCTAACGCAGATTGTAAAGCCATTCCATTAATTATTGTTGCTAGCATACCCATGTGATCTCCTTGTACCCTGTCAAATCCAGCTCCTTCTGACTGTACTCCTCTGTAAATATTTCCTCCGCCTATTACGATTGCAACTTCCACTCCTTCATCAACTACAGTGCTTATTTCATTTGCAAAATGACTTAAAATATTAGAATCTATTCCATATCCTACATCACCCATTAATGATTCACCGCTTAGTTTTAAAAGTATTCTTTTATATTTCATAAAAAACTTTTCAAAGATAAAATAAATGAACTAAACTAATGAAAATTTAAAACATAAAAAAAACCACTTTTAAAGGTGGCTTTTCACTAAAATTAAATTGAAATTAGCCTAGAGAGACTTTTTTAAAATCAGAAACAGCAATTTGATCACCATAACTTGAAATATATTCTGCTACACTCTTAGTTTCGTCTTTAATAAATTTTTGATCTAACAAGCACATTTCTTGATCCAATGTTGTATTGTCAGAAACAAATCGATCCATTTTTCCCGGTACAATTTTATCCCAAATATGTTCTGGTTTTCCTTGCTTTTTTAATTCTTCCTCTATATTAGCTTTTGCTTTGTCTAAAACCTCTTGTGTCAGCTGAGCTTTAGAAATAAATTGCGGTACATTTTTCAGAGTCTTACCCAGCCTTTTTAACTCAACATTATCTTTTTCAATTGCCGCTATTCTAGCTTCTGTTTCGGTATCAATAAATGATGAG
>TARA_B100000963_G_scaffold4085_1_pt1 | contig 15617 bp, 28 predicted proteins | sample TARA_B100000963 | Tara Oceans TARA_B100000963 (sample SAMEA2622097) | marine metagenome | biome: marine biome (ENVO:00000447); feature: surface water layer (ENVO:00002042); material: "saline water (ENVO:00002010), including plankton (ENVO:xxxxxxxx)" | depth 5 m | reverse complement strand
AAGCACCTCCTAACCTTACTTTGACAAATGCACCATCTGCCATGTAATCAATCTCAACAAACTCTAACCACCCACCATCTGCTTCAATGTATGGGAGCAGTTCTGTTAAGACATTAATTACATTACCTTCTGTTAGATCCATTGTCAATGGTTGATTGTAATATATTTATCAACCTATATCAAACCCAATGAACCTGCTGTAATACCAACACACATAAAAAATCCAAACTCTAGAAGGTCTCTAGAACCTGGTGGAATAGAATTTAGTAATAAAGATAGAAATAACATTATCCTTGCCAGATAGCACTTGGCATTTGTTGACCAGGTCTATTCGCAATTAACAATATAAAGTATCCCACGAACCAAATGATGTTGAACAACCATGCTTGACGGTAAAGATATTTTCTTATACCCATAGAAATGAGTACATTCTTAACCGCAGTTGGATCATCCTCATCACCAATTGATCTAAAAACTTGTTCAATAACAACTGCAATAATTGTTCCCACCGCTAAAGGCCAGAAAACAAAATTTGCAAAAGACATTATTGAAAAAAGGAATACCATTTATTATGTGTATGCGAACTGTGCCACGTTAGTAAAAGCGACAGCACAAATGATTGAGATAAAAATTAATTGTTGCATGATACTAGGTAAAAATACTCTAAGAGTATATAGGTATTTTTACTCGTTGTCAAGCACCAGTTGGAACCATTGATGGTTCCCATACTCTAACTCCTTTTCCACCATCATCATCATCATCGTCATCATTAAAGACACGTAGAACTAACTCAGCAAGGACTAGAGCAGTCATTGGATAAAACATCCATAATATTGCTTTCCATATTGGAAAAGTATTTACTGCTACGATTTCGCCCATGAGATTGTGATGTAAAAAAAGATACGAGTAACTATTTAGTTTTGTAAAGTTTTGAACTAGGTAAGTATACCATAGATTGACACGGTTGCACCAGAAACTATTATCCAAGGCAAATTGATTGCCAATAATAGTTTCATTAAATCAGTTCTTCTGATTGTAAACAACCTGCAAGACATTAGACGTACGCTACTGATGGTGCGTATGCAACTGTTGTTGCAACTATTCCTAGGAATAAGGTTTGGATTAAGACTTTCATCTGTTTAATGGTGAGTTGTAGTATGCTTTGTTCACTGTATAGAGAGTGAAGAGTGCGACTGCTATGCCAGCAAATCCCATAAGAAGTATAGGAGATGCTGGAATGTCGTAAGTTGGAACGTTCATTAAACGTAACCAGGTATGATTTGTCCTGTTGCTGAGTAGGATATGATTAGTGCTCCACATCCAACTATGGCTGCTATGCCATTCCATTTTTCAGCGATAGAAAAATCTACCTTGTCTTCAGTTTTCTTTGTTGTTTGCTTAGTCATTAGATAATACCAGGAATTAGGTTGCCAGTTGTTGCGTATGATGCACAGAGGACAATGAATCCAATCATTGCTGCTCTGCCGTTTGCTTTTAAAAAGATGTTCTTATTATTCATTAGAATATACCTGGTATAATGTTGCCTGTAGTTGCGTATGCACCGATTGCTGCAACGAATCCTAACATTGCCATCCAACCGTTAAACTTTTCTGCTTCTGGTGTCATTAGAATACTCCTGGTATGATGTTTCCTGTTACAGCGTATGATCCTAATGCTGCGATGATGCCAAGCATAGCCCAGCGTCCGTTTTGTAATTCTGCGTTTTCGTTCATTGTTCTTAGATTTAATAGGGGTAGAATTGTAAGAGACCTTTTCTCTTAATAAATGCCTGGAATAATCCATCCAGTGAAACCGTAGTTAACTACGGCAGCGAACAAACCCATCATCGCTAGGCGACCATTCATTTGTTCTGCGGTCTTCCAGTAGTTCATTAAAAGATACCTGGAATAACTTGACCTGTTGTGATGTATGCACCGAGTAGTGCTATGAAACCAAGCATTGCCCAACGTCCGTTGACCTTCTCAGCATTCTTAGCATATCCTTCGTAAGATGAGTTCTCATCAATCCAAGGTTGTGATTCAGCAGCAAAAATATTTTGCTTGCCGTACTCAGTTGTCGTATACTTTTGACCAGTTGTTGAAGTCATGATATTGTAAACTTGTGTAACATAATTATATAGCAAAGATTAAATTTAGTAAAGAAACTTTACATAGTGGTAACCGTACACCCATATATTGCTGTTTTTTATAGGTTTTATAAGATTTCATAATAAACCGTTAGGTTAAGAAAATGTAAAGCAATATAAATAGATCCGAAGGATAGTGTGTTCACTTATGAAAAAATTAATTCCTTTAATGATGATTGCAAGTCTTAGTGCTGTTGCAACACCAGCGAAGGCTGATCTTATACATCGCCTAACTACGTCTACTCAATTGAGTGTAGATGGAGCAGCAACACAGGCTACAAGATTGGGGTCAACTTACAGCAGTTCTGGAACCAATGTTAAGGTAGCAGACTCAGCAGACTTTGGTGGTTTAACAGCACCTGCATCTGCTACTGCATCTGCGACAATGAAACAAACTGACTACGAAATTAACACCGCAGGCTCGGCATATAGCTTTAGTGAGTCATTCACATATGGAGATGCTGTAGCTCCAATCGGAACAGGTGTAGATGTTACCAGTGGTATTGTCGCAGACATGCCAGCTTTCGGTAACGTTACGACTCAATCTGGTGGTGTTGCTGGAAGCCTTGCTGGTACTATAACTTCAGCAGGTGTAGTTACTTTAACAGCTGGTGGAGCTGGCACTTCAGCCACGGGACAATTTGTATCTGAGCTTACCATTAAGTAGGCATAACGTCTAATGGATACTAGTGATGTCAGAAATAATGAATTTTGGAAAGATAATCTTGGGGTCTGCCGTAAGTGCGGTGGTTGCTTGTGTCATACCTGCGACTGTCCAGGCGGTCCCCGTGGTCCCAAACTTCCAACAGGGCTCAATGACGAGTCATACCGAGACTGATAGCACAGTCACGGAGACGATAAATTCAATTGATTATAGAACAGGATGGGAATATTCAGTGACAGGTGTGGGGATCAGCAACAATGGAGAGGCGTTGAATCCCAATGTAAACACATCAACGGTGACAGTAACTCCAAGTACATCGGCAACAGCAACAAACGGAGCAGCAGTAACAGGAACAGTAACAAGTTCATACGACTCGTTAGACTTCTCACAACCAAGTCAGTTCACAATATCTACTCCAGGCGAGGCGTTTCAATTTACTCAAAGTTATCAAGGACCTGGTATGACAAACCAGACCATAATACAAAGAGTAACAACAATAAAAAGCGTGACAGACACAACAAGTACGTTTACCCAGTAATAGCAACGGGTCTTGTTATTAATTCTTTACTACCAATGAAAGCTTTAGCAGACGTTGGTGGTGTATCTGCTACTGCAAATCCCATAGCTAATAGTTCAGGCTCAGTGACCAACCAGGCAATTCAGGTGTTACAAGGTCCGTATATAACTAACACCTACGGTGGTGGAGTCCAGTGTCAAGGTGCAACCTTTAACCTTACTCCATATCTACAGTTTGCTGACTCAAGGAAAGATCCTTGGGAAGATTTTTATAATGAACCACAGTATAACATGACTGACACCAGTGGTAGGTCAACTAAACAAACAGTCAGTGTGAAAAATTACCCTTGGGAGTCTTGGTATGATACTCGTACTAAAGATGATGGTACTAGATGGTTTGAGGATGGCGAGAGTATTGAGATTGAAATTGATGTAGATGGTCCTGATGGTGTACCAGATGTAGTTAATAATGGTGGTGCAATGACACCTACATGGTACAAACCAATCAGAACTGACATGAGAGCAAACCAATCATTTAATGCTGGTTTGTCTGCTACCTTATCAATACCCTTAAATAGAAAGTTTCAAAAGCAATGCCATGAAGCAGCAGCTACTCAAATAGCAGCAGTTAATCAACTTACTGCTAACAAAAGATTAGATTTTGAGATCGCAAGATTAAAAAATTGTGGTGAACTCTTAAAATTGGGCATCATGTTCCACCCCAAGTCACCTTATGCTTCTATATGTGCTGACGTTGTGGTAACAAATCCTGGTGGAACTATCAAACCACATACTCATGATTTCCCTCAACCAGAATTTAAAGATCCTTCTACTACTTCTTTTTCAACGGAAGCATCCCCTTCTTCTCCCGATACGAATCAGTCATTCTCTCAGAACGGTTGGGTCTACGAGATTCCTTCCCCAGAATCTTCTTCACCTTCGCAATAGTTTTCTTAACAATAGGTTTTACCACCTTTAAAATAAGATCAGCGATAGGTTTAGCAAGTAAAGCAGATGTTGTAGCTACAATTGCAATTGTTGCTGTTGTAGACACAGTTCCTAGTGAAGGGAGGTACTGTTCCACTACTGTCACATCCTCCCATTCAGTAATACAAGTTTTTTTATCTACGCTTAATTTATATCCTGTTACTTTTTCAGTACCTGCTTGATTTAAGTCTCCAATACGCCTTGCGTTAGGTGGAGGGCACTCAGGTTCCCCTGCTGTGTTTAAAGGTGTCTCAGGAGGTGGTGGAGGGGTTGGAGTGTCTATGTCTTCAGGATCATCTGCCTTTGTTGTCTCCGTTTCTTCCTCTTCTGTAGTGACTGTTTGCCAAGTCAAATCTCTATAATCATATTCAGGTGGTTCGTAGTATGGCATTCCAGCATCACACAACACCACGTTCTGTTTAGGATCATCATTAACTAATTGATTATTTGTATTCTTAGGATTCTTTGCATTCTCTTTGTGTACTTTGACACAACCAGGCATGTTAACAATAGGTGTACCAGCTTGTACTGTAACTGGTACATCAATAGGTATTGCTTGAGGTGGATCCATTATCCAATTGCGTGTCTCTTCAATAGAAGTGTCTCTAATGTAATCAGGTCTCACTTCTGCAATTGTATTAACGTTTCCGTTAAAAATTCTAGGAGTATTATTTTGAATATTTCCTAATAAATTTACACCAACTGCACGAACGTTTGGGTTGTAAATTGTTGGATTTTGATTATTCAAATATGGTACATAATTTATTTCGTCCATCAGAGTAACTCCTAGATAAGTCAATCATTTTTTGCTTCTATAATTGCCTCTTTAATAACTGTTTTCAACTGCCTTAGTTTTTTCTTGCCAAGACCTGCTCGTGTATCTATCTTAACCTTCAACCAATACACAAATGCAAGCACCAGTATAAACTGAATACCTTCACCCCATGATAGGTTCCATGCCTCATTTAAATTAAGAGACGCTGCTGCTAATATATCCATCATTTTATAATTTGTTGTCTGTAGTTCAAAGGAGGAGCATCTGCTTTACCAGTTACACCACCAGTTTTAGGTGGGAATGCATCTTTGAGTTGTAAGTACAACTCCTCTGCAACCACCTGTCTTATTTGTTCTATCTGTTCGTCTTGTCTTCGTTCAGGACCACCAGTCTGTTGATCAATGACATGATTGCCACCAACAAACGCACCAGTCCCTAGGACGGTCACTGCCGTCCCAGTTGTTGCTATCTTTTGCAAGTCCATTAGAACTTAAATTCAGGCGTGGATGGAAGAGCAGGTACTGATGTTCCTACATCTCCTGTAAGAGCACCACTTACACCACCTAGAGCACCACCACCTACATTTTTCATCACCTCTTCAATTGCCTTTTCTTTTACATCTTCAATAATTGCCTCACGATTAACGTAGACATATGAACCTACACCGATAACACCAGCAAGTGTTACTCCTGACGCTATACTAATTGCATTTGCAATTGCATTGAAATTAATTTTCATGATTATAATTTATAAGTTGGATCATTTGGTTTAGCAGGTGGTTGTGGATCTACACCTGCAATTTTAACTGGTGCTTGTTCTATTCTTATTGTTTGTGCTGGTGCTGTTGATGCAGCAGCTTCAATAAGTTTTTGCATATCTCCTTTAGATATACCAGATGAATTTGCACCACCATTGTTATTCTTTTTGTTTGCAGTTTGAACGCCAAATGTAGCTAAAACGCCCGTGAAAACGCTGGCTATGAAAGTGGGATCAATCTTTCCTTGTGGGAAGCCTGGAATTGTAACATAATTTAATGTCAATATTCCACCCGACCAAATCAAAATACCAAGACGCACAAATGTACTAACAATTGCTTGCTGTTCTTCATGATCAGGTAATATTTTATCTTTGATCTTTCCTAGAAGACCTTTATCCACATTGTCTTCTTCTTTCTTTATGTCTTCCTTAGTTTCTTCAACCTCTGGTTTAACTTCTTCAGACATTATAACATACGTAAGGCATTTTTATTTATACCAATATTATTTGACCTTGCATAGAACTGTGGTATTGACAGATGTAATAGTATGTTCCAGCTGACAAAGTACCTGTGTAAAGAGTAATAGTTCCAGTCTGCTGACCATTCCTATCAACTCCATAGTTTGTAGTTCCATCAACCCAATCTTGTAGTCCATTAGTAGTTCCAGTTAATGCTAGGAACTTGATCCAGAATGGATGACCACTAACATTTACAACAAAACTTATAATGTCTCCTCGGTTATATGTAAGAGTTGGATTGTTACCATTTACACCACCATTTCTATCATCACCAACCATAGTATAGTAACTTGCTCCACCATTGGTTACAGTTATAGTAGCATTTGGCCAGTTAGGAAGAGTATTAAATGGTAATGCTCTATAGAACTGATTAGTTCTAGGATACATTTGAGCATTAGCAAATGAATGTGAGGGTCTTCTGTGTCCTTTTAATTGAGACTTATACCATCCAGCTAAGTGTCCTGTATTTCTAGTTTTTGTGCATTGTAGTTCTAGTATGTCACCATCAAAATACAATCCATTGTTACCTCCAAGAGATGTTGGATCAGAAAAATCTCCACCATTAACATTGAAAGTCATATCATCATACTTTCCATGCTGTTGAATGTAACCAAGAACATCACTATTAGTGAAACGTGTTTTACCAGTTGCTAGACATGCTGCAACACCAGCAACCTGTGGTGATGCCATACTTGTTCCACCAATATTATAAAAATAATTAGATCCACCATACTTACTATCAATTGTTCCAAAACTATTAAATGCAGAAACAATGTCAACTCCTGGTGCCCAAACATCTATACGAGGACCAAAATTAGAAAAAGTTGCTCTCCTAAAATCAGACTCAGTATCCATAGCACCAACATTGATTACACCTTTAGCATTACAAGGACTGGATCCCCTTTGAAAATAAACATCACTACCAATACCATTAAATTTAACAAAGTTATTCCAATCAACATATGATGGATCAGTTGATTCTACACCTGTCATGTAGAAATCATTATTACCAGCAGCACCAATAATAACTACACCATCTTCAATAGCGTCTTCAACATCTGCATTGAGAGCAGCATAATGATAGTTAAATTTTGTTTTAGTTACACCAATACCAAAGTCCTGTTCCAACCCATTCATACTCCAACCAGATGGATTAGGATTGCCACTATTATAAGTTGTACCTCTATAAGTTACACTACTGACTTGTGAAATATTAATTACGCCATCAAAGAAATCAGTATAATTGCTACTATACCCCCAACTATGATTAGTGATGGTAGGATTTCTTGTACCAGTTGCTTTGTTAATTGGTTTGTATCTATGAAATGCTCTGAGATAATCAAAAATTAGTAACGTATTAACTGGTGTACCTTGGTTTGCACTATTATTGAGCACCTGCATACTGTAAATGTTTGCTTCAGGAGCCCACCCATAACTTTTACCAGCGATAGTACCACAAACATGAATGCCATGATATGTTTGATTACTAGCATTGTCAATATAGTTTGGAAAGTTACCAGTAGGTAAAGTCTGACCATCATCATCAATACTACCAACATATTGATTTAATTCATTGTACCACTCGTACATCTGAAATCTATTTCTATTATCTGACAATGCTTTCCACTCTTCACAGTCAAATGATACTGGATCATCACATACAACTACATCAACATGTTTACCATCATTAAATATATCTACAGAATCATTTACTTCACCACCAGACCAAGAACCTTTTCTTCTTTGTACATCAGTACCTGCTGTATGTAACTTACCCCAATCTTTATTGCCAGCATTAAATGTACCAGTTTTACGAAAATCCCCTACATGTGGATAAGGAGTATTATTAATCTGTTGTACATCAATATTATTACTAGTAATTTCTAAGTATGGTATGTCTTCTGGTCTAAGTTCAACTGCTAATACTCTACTGTCATCTCTCAATGCTACTGCTTGTTCATCAGTCATATAGTAATGGGTGTTCCTACTAATAGGACGTTTCATTTGTAGTTTGAATCCATCTGATTCCATATCAGAATAGAACCCATCAAGATCATCTCTTTTCTTGAGGGTAACAACGTAAATTTTATCTGCCATTACTAAACCTCTAGTTTGACAAAGTACAGAGTAACAGTGATATTTGCAGTGCTACCTGACTTATTGACTACCTTAATATAAGCATTTGTAGATGGTGTGCCATCATCATTATATCCAATGGTGCCAGGAGTAATTCTTTGTTTAGCACCATCACTTGTAATAATTTCAGCAATTACACCTGCACCTGGTAATGGATCAGTTGTTTCATTTCTATTAGCATCATTAGTTCTACTTGCAGTATCAGTATAAAGAGTTACCCATGCAGCATGTGATGTTTGAATAGCATGTAAAGCATATGTTTTTGCTGCTGTTATAGTAATATTGCTAGATGCATTGTTTGCTACGTTATTAGCAATTGCTTGTGCTGTTGCTCTAGATTCAAGACCTGAAGCACCACCTCCACTTTCATCAAGAACATAAATGGTTCCATTCATGTTTACATGTGCTGTGCATTGGTAATACAATGTAGCAGGTGCATCCATAGGAACTACAAATGTCAAATCTTCGTTATTAGCACCAGATGCATTCTGTCCTGTTACACCACTATTATATTCTGTACCACCACCTGCTTGAGCAACAGTAGATTGAATTCTAAATGGATGTCCACCACTTCTATTTTTAAAAACGTAGGTTTGTCCTCTCATCAAATATAGAGTAGGATCGTTAGCAGGGGATGGGAATCCATCACCAGCAAAGATATAATCTGAACTGCCATTTGCTGTTAGAGTCCACTCAATCTTTGGAGCAGCAGATTGTACACCAGTAGCATCTGCTGCTGGAGCCCATGAACTACCGTTATATTTTAAAACCTGTCCACTTGATACACCTACCGTAGATACATCCCCAAGATCATTCAAATTAGAAGCAGAAGATGTTGCTGATAGTACGCCACTTGCACTTATTGAAAGATTGCTTCCTACCTTTACACCACCCAAAGTAGTAGCACTAGCGGTAGGTAAAACATATGCTAAGTTTATACCTTGACATTTCCATGTAGTCCCATCCCACGACCATGTAATACCTGCTGCGGTATGAGAAAAACTACCGTCAGTAGGTTGATTTATAGTAGAGGGAAAATTAATATTTGCCATTTTAGATTACTGCTACGGTTGCTTTCCACTCAGCACCAAAGTATATAGCTTTGATAGTGAATGTTGATGTTGAGTTTGCTTCGGGAGTGCCATTGATTGTTACTTGAGTTGCATCAGTACCATCAATAGTTAATGTAGTCATGGTTCGTGGTGTGTTTCCTTGTGGCACATAGACTGTAAATTCTACAACTGTACCTGCAACTGCTTGAGAGTTTATGACCTTAACTGGGAAGTCAGATGTAACAGAAGTACGAAGGAAAGAAGTTCCATTAATAAGATTATATTCTGTTGCATCATCATTTAACTGTGGTGCAACAATTTTGCCTGGTTGAGTTGATGGTACAATCTGTTCCCAATCAGCATCACTGTAATCACCAGCAGTTTCTGCTGGATACAGATCTGATATCTCAGTTTTAGATGAGTCTAATGATGTTAGATATTCAAGAGCTTTTGTTAAAGTTACATCAGTTAAAGCAGCAACACTAGCATACGCTAACAAACCTGCTTCATCACCACCAGCAGTGGTGATTGTTGATGGTACTACGTTCTTATTCCTTTTCTTAGTTTTTACAGATCCACTGCTTGTATCTATTTTACTACCTTCACCTAACCACAATGAATTATCAGACAAAAATAAATGTCTGATCTTTTTCTCTGCTGAACCTAAGTCGTAGTCTTCAGTAGTTAGAGGTAGTATGTGACCTGTTACCTCAAGATAACTATTGTTATTACCATCAGTAACTGCTTCCAGTTCAACAGTTTGGTTACTTACTTTCGGTGCAAAACTTGGTGATAGTGGTGGATTAGCATCAACCCATTGTAAAGTAGAATCAAGATCTGAATAGTAAACTTTTAATCTACCTTCATCTGATTTCCACCAAAGGTCTCCAACAGCAGGACCAGACGGTGCAGTCTCATCAATGGTAACAGTAGCACCACCGCCTCCACCTCCTCCCGAAGAGTTGATTGTGAAACCATTTAAGGTTACATTAGTGAAGTTAACACCAGATCCAGCAGTTAACTTAATGTCATCAACTGTACCAAAACTATCAGTTAGTCTCAATCTAACATCAGAACCATCAGTAACTACTTGTTGTGAGTAAGTAGTATTGGTAAATGAAGTTAGATATCCAGCAGTTGCATGATTGCCCCAACCGTATGCTGTGTTCCACTCACCAACTTTAGTGTCATTAATAAAATTAGTTCCAGTGTCTATGTTGAACCCTAGAGTATCCAACACACCTCCTAGTTGAGGTGATTGATCTTCTCGTATCTCAGTAAGACCAGACGAACCAGTTCCTTCTTTCCACCTTAGAGCAGAAGCATCCCATTGTAAATAGATACCATCACTTAATACTGCTGGTAAATCAGTGTCAGAAAGGTCTTTAATGGTAGCAGGTATACTAGGTCTTCCAGTAAGATCAGCGTATGCACCAGAGAATAAAGATGGTTTATTTAAAATCCTAGCAAGACCACTAGTGGCATTCCAATCTGCATTGACCTGACCAGCAGGTATTGTTGGTTTATTTAATAAATCATTGTAACTCCCTGTTATAGCAACAGTAGAGAATGTTGGTTTATTTAAAATGGAACTAATACCACTAGTTGCATTCCAATCAACTTGTACCTGTGCAGAGGGTATTGATGGAAACGTTTCCCAAGCAACAGAAGAACCAGTGGACTTTAGGTATTGTCCACTGGTTCCAGAAGAACCTGCAACCTCAATAGGTTTGCCTGTTGCTATATTGATTCCGTCCTTTGCCTCTACGGGTCCGTCATCATTGTAATTTGATATTTGGTTCGCCAGTAATTTTGACATACTTCTAGTCCTGAAGACACTTATTCTAAGCTAAAAGTATTTATAAACTACGTAGGACCGTCTAAATTATCTAGGTCTTTGCCATTTCGCTCTGACTTAGTATTAATACTGATAACATCATCGTTATTAGTAAGACCAATACCGATGGTATCATAGTTTACATCATCTCCATTATAGTTTGTAGGAAATGTAATAACATCTGCTGGAATTTTATATCCACCTGTGTTTAGATCAATATCAGATTCCAAATTAAAATTGTACTCTGCATTGTTTCTATAGTAATCAGTAGTATTGTCTGTAAAACGAATAGGAGTAGTAAGGATAAGTTCCTTTACTTTACTCAATGCCTCAAACAATGTTTGAAGTTGTTCATCCTGTTTATTTTCCAATGCTTCAATGATTGCCAAACGAAGGGCATCATCTGCATGTTCAATGTGTTTACGAATGCTCATGTTAAATATCACAAATAGGTTGGTCTAATTGGTGTTCAAATTTAGTCACATCAGTGGCAATGTAAGCAGTGCCATCTGTTCTACGAACAAGAATGTCTTCACCTTTTTCAATAAGTGAATCATATTTTTTCTTGTTACTTTTAAATTCTTCTTCGTACACTTCAATCATTATACTTGGCAACAAATGTTTTTTTCTTGCATGTATCTAAGTGATTCTTTACAACCACCTAATCTTAGACGACTTCCATCAAGATCTAAGACAACTTGAGGAAAAGTTGATCCTTCTCCAAACTCACCATAAAACTGGTCTTTAGTAAAATGTTCGTTTAATTCATACACCACATGAGTAAGGTCTTCTAGTTCACATACTGCTTTAAATTTGTCACAAAAAGGACAATCTGGTTTAGAATAAACTGTAAGCATTTTTAATCGCTATTAAACATCTATTTATTTGATGTCATAGCGAGAGTGTGTGCTGCATGATCCTTATCAAAGATGTTTAAACCTTTATCAGTAAGGACATGATTATACATTTTACCCAAAACAGATGCTGGAAGGGTTACGATATCCGCACCAGCAGCAAAACATTCTGATACACTCTTAACATCTCTAATAGATGCAGCAAGTATTTCTGCTTCTGCTGATTGAATACTGTAGACTTCATAGATGTCTTTGATAAGTTTAATCCCATCAAAAGAATTATCATCTAGTCTACCTACAAATGGAGAGACATATGTTGCCCCTGCTTTAGTAGCGAGTATCGCTTGTGATACTGAAAATATCAAAGTAACATTTACTCTAATGCCTTCAGAGGACAATTCTCTACACGCAATCAACCCATCCTGTGTACATGGAACTTTAATTGTAGCACACTTTCCAAATTTTTTGGAAAGACGTTTACCTTCTGAAATCATATTTTCTTTGCTACCAATGACTTCCATACTAATGTCAGGGACACCAATATCTAACATCTCTTGATAGACTTCTTCATGATTTCTACCACTCTTACGAATAAGAGATGGATTAGTTGTTAGACCATCAATAAGTCCAGTCCTATAATAGCAACTAACTTCATCAGTTATTGCCGTGTCTAAAAATATTTTCATTTTCTTAATGCTTCCATTCTAAGGAATTGTTCGTTCATATTATAGTACAATTTATAGTTAATTGTATTGACCCAGTATCCAATGATGTCGTTTCCATCACAATGGAAACCATATCCTGTCAGAGGTTCATCCACACCATCAATTCTAAATCTTTTTGTTTTTGATCCTATGTAGGTTGAAAATTTCTCGTCTAGGTTGATCATCGTTCCTCAAATGTTAACTTACGAACTTTGCGTTTACGCCGTTCTTCTTGATATTTTAGATCTTCTTTAGTTAAAAGTGAGGATTTGTTTACAATCTTATTAGTTTGTAACAAATGAACCTTTTCCATATCATTTGCAGACACAACATCATCATGTATAGATGTCATATTACTACATCCACATGTGCCTGATCCTCTCAATTCTGTGCCACATACACGACACTCTACTACAATCATTGTTCTTCTTGATAATCCTTTCTGTAGTAACGTCCCAAAATATTGCTATTGTAAAACGCTGGAGAACCATCCTCCAACGTTTCCATCAATACGTTATTTAAAAATAGTTGTTTTGTTTCGTGGAAATTAACTTTACCTTTTGTTTTATGTAAACTAATTATTTCTCTTCTAAACTCTGCGTTTCCAAGTAACTTTCTATCTGCACTAAGCTCATCAGAGCTTCCATAGTATCGTTTCCAATCACTCTCAGACGTAATCCTTCTCTTTCCACCTCTAGGCTTACGCTTTGACCAAAAGTATTTTCTGCCAATGTATTGTTTACCCGATTGAAGATTAGTAATCCTGTAGACGAAACCGAAGAAATCGTCAATGTTGTCAGAAGAAAAAGTTGCACCCTGATAGGTCCAGGCGTTCTCGTAATCTCCTTCCATATTCTTTTCCACTGTCTCATGATATAATCAATTCTTAGAATTATTTATATCGTTATCGTGGGAGTCTGATGGAAATCCTAGAGACTTATATCCTAGTTGTTCTTTAAGAAAAAGAACTTCTCTTCTGAGAAGAAGGTTTTCTTCTTCTAAGATTTCTATATGATCTTGGTAAATTATAACACTCATAGACATTATTTATAGGAACCTATCCACGGATCTGGTATTTCTTTATGCTTTCTTCCCATTCCTGTAAAGAACTTTGAACTTTTGGTGGTTCTGGATCTACGATCCCTTTCTTCTTCTTCCAATCGTTGTACATAGCTTGCATCATCCAACTCTGTGACAGGGACTTCGGACCATTCTGAAGCAAATTCTTCTGGTACTTCCCGTGGATTTTCATACCTAGGTACTCTTCTCTCCACGAGTCGTTTCGTAGTTCTTGTTCTGTATCTTTCGTCATAGTTTAAAACCAGAGAAAGTATTTTTCTTAACATCTTGTTTAATGCTCCCAATCATATACGATTCTACTTCTGTCTCCTGTGGTGCTACCTGTAGTCCTCTAGAAGACAACCAATGAGCAGTCCAAGGTAAAGGATTATTTGCCAATGGAATATCAAAGATAGGTTTCAAACCAATAGATTTAAGTCTACGATTAGCAGTCCATTCAACATAGTTTTGTAAGAGTTTATCGTTCAATCCAATGATTGAACCATCTTTGAACAAATACTGTGCCCATTCTTTCTCTTCTTCAACACATTTATTGAACATCTTATAAACATTCTCTTCCTCTTCCTTAATGATGTCAATCATCTCTGGATCATCTCCCTCCTTCCATTTGTTGAGAATGTTTTGTGTAACTGCCATGTGTTGTGACTCATCTCTGGCGATAAGGGAGATGATCTTGGCACTACCCTCAAGTATTTTGAGTTCACCAAAAGCGAAACTGCAAGCGAAAGATACGTAAAAGCGAATACCCTCCAGTATGTAGACATTTGCCACCGCCCTATATAAATGTTTTTTTAAATCTCTACGTGTCCATTCTGAATTAGGATGATCTCTCATATCATCTTGCCAAGCAGTGCTCTGACCATACTCGTTAGCATAGTTAATAAAATCATCGTATGCTTTGGTCACTGACTCAGCACGTGCTAGTATTTTTTCATCATCTAATATAGTATCAAAGACCTCAGATGGATCTGCATATACATTTTTAATAATATGAGTGTAAGACCTACTATGGATCATCTCCATAGTCTGCCATATATTCATGCAACCTTCAAGCTCAGGTAAAGAACAGTATGGAGCAAAAGCCATACCAGGAGCACGACCTTGTACGGAGTCCAAGAGGATTTGATATTTGAGATTGCTAGTAAATATGTGTTTTTGTGCATCATTTAACGTTTGATAGTCTGCTCTGTCTTTCTGTAATGAAACTTCTTCTGGTCTCCAGAAAAATCCTAACTGTGTTTGTGTTAGTTTATCAAAGATAGGATATTTAAATTTATCATATCTTTGGACTCCCAATGGAGGACCAAAGAACATTTGTCCTTTAGTTGTATCGTGTTTACTGGTGTTGAATACTGTCATTCCAGTAACTTTTTTAGATGCTGCAACTGTCACAAGCTTCCTCCTCCGTAGCAAATATGTCGTCTAGTAAATTAGTGATGGCAGTTTTATTACCACCTTCTTGTACATTATCTTTCCAACCAATTGAATGTGATGGTTCATCAATTTCACTCTTAGTATCATATGTATTCTGATAATAAGAAGTCTTCCAACCATACTTAAATGTTGTTAGCAGATCTTCTGCCATAACACT
>TARA_B100000963_G_scaffold154572_1_pt1 | contig 15620 bp, 6 predicted proteins | sample TARA_B100000963 | Tara Oceans TARA_B100000963 (sample SAMEA2622097) | marine metagenome | biome: marine biome (ENVO:00000447); feature: surface water layer (ENVO:00002042); material: "saline water (ENVO:00002010), including plankton (ENVO:xxxxxxxx)" | depth 5 m | reverse complement strand
ATAATTTTACTTAATCGATCTAAAAATGAAAACAAAAGATTAATAATCATAATTATTTGCCCTAGAGTAATTTCGTGCGTTTGAGTTTTTTCAAGTGTAAAAGCAACTGCGATTTCATTTCATTTTGCTTATCTAAAACTTCCTTGTGATCGTAAAGATTATTCCACTCTTTTGGATCTTCAGTTAAATCATAAAACTCACCACCAATAATATCAGACATTTCATATTCACTTGCACTTTCTTTCCTATTAAATTGTAAAATGAGTTTATATTGGTGAGTTCGCCACATAAAGGCCGCTTCATCTTTTCTTTCATGCAAACCACAAAAACTCGCCTCTCTAGATTCTTTACTTAATAAATTGATTCCATGGATCTCCTTGGGAATTTCAATCCCTGAAAAATTAAGGATTGAGGGGTATATATCAACTAATTCGGTTGGTCGATTATCTATTTTACCCTTAAACTCCTCTGGCAGCGCAGAACCGGATAAAATCATGGGTACACGCACACTTGACTCGTAGAGGCAATATTTATTAAAACGGTAATAGCGGTCTCCTAACATTTCTCCATGATCACTAACATAAACAATGATTGAATTACTTAAAAGTCCTTTCTTTTCAAGTGCTTTAATGGTCCGCCCAAACATATCATCTATCCAAGTACAATTAGCATAGTATCGCATAGTCATTTCCTCCCATTGCTCCTTTGATGCGTTCTTCCAAAAATCTATGTAAGTTTTGTTATTAGGTCTTCCCATGTTCAAACCTTTTGCATGGGGAGACTGGTCTTCTTTCCAATTCGGTTGTGTAACCGGGGTTATAGTTTTTTCTTTGTATAATTCCTCAAATCCAAGTGGTACATTGTGTCCCGCATGAGGTTTTAAAAAAGATAAATACAAAAAAAGTGGACGTTTGTCCTCACGTTTTTCAATAAACTCTAAACAACGATTAAATACCCAGCCATCCCGGTGATGTTCCTCTTTCAACTTACTTGTTTCTCCAATATAACCAAGATTACCCTCCTCTCCAGCCCCATAGAGTAATGTTTCAGTATCATATTTTTTTTTGGACTCAGGGCTAATATCAACCATCATTTTTGCCCCTTTTTCTCGCATCTGACCCACATAACGTGTTTCAAATCCTCTAGTTGAACTCTCAACAGACCAATGTGTTTTTCCAAATCCTGCTGTTTCATACCCGGCATTTTTTAATGCCTGAGGAAGAGTTAAATTGGGTAAATCATTGTCTGAAATTCCAGGTTCATTCCTTAATATACCTATTTGATTGGGGTATAGTCCTAACATCATTGAATATCGACTCGCCACACACATGGGTGCCTGACATACAGCCTGAGTAAAATGAACTCCTTCTTTTGCCAGTTTGTCTATATTGGGTGTAATAACTTCACTGTTTAGGACTCCTAAAGCATCCCATCGATGCTGATCGTCCATCAGGAAAATAATATTTGGCTTTTCTTTTCTATTTGAATTGCATCCAGTTGTTAAAATTACAGTAAACAAAATAATCAAATAGCATGCAAATGTATTAGCTGTAGAATTAAATCGAATCAATTTGATATGGTCAAAAAAATAGAAATGTTTAGTTAGACGAATCATTGTTTATTTAAATCAACTTAGTATATCAAAACTTTTATAACCTCCAATAACAATCAAATCTATTTCTTTTCAGAAATAGATTTGATTATAATTTAAAACTAGGTACTTATTTATTAATTAAGATATTATAATAGGTGGAAAATCATGATTACCATCCAGGATTTTGGGTGAGATTTTTATTTCCATTTAATATATCTATGTGAATAGGCCACAATTCATTGCGAGGGTTATAACCAGTTTGACTGCTTTGAGGTCCATCTAGTACAGCTTGTTCCAAATCTCCCCACCTCTGCAAATCAGGGTATTCTTGAAATTCACCCGAGAGTTCCCATAACCTCTCTTGTTTTATATCATCTAATGTCACAGATGCTAATGGAGGTATACCAGCTCTTTGCCTGACTTGATTTATGTATGGAAGGGCGGCAGCAGAATTTCCAGAGCCTACATAAGCTTCAGCTAACATTAATAAAACATCTGCGTAGCGAATCAAGATTAGATCAGTTTCATTTCTTAATATGAAGTTGTCAGCATTTGCTCTAAATTTTGAGGTACCAAGACCAGTAGACTCATCATAAACTATTGGATCAAAATTTCTTGGCTGTGTATATGTGTCTGGCTCATTCCATACAATATTTTCCCCAGTAAGGTAATGTGTATATTCTCTCATAGCTGAAACATTTGCGCGAGAATCGCTTGCATCAAAAGAATCAAAAAAGTCTCCTGTAAATCCCCACTGCATAAATCCACCGAATTCTGTATATCCAGGTGCAGAAAGTCCCCAAGCGAACAAATTTTGAAAATCGTCTACCTGCGGAAATGAAAAGCCTACTATGACCTCTTCATTAAACTCATTATCTACATCAAAAATCCTTGTATAACTATCAACCAAAGAATAAGTACCAGATTGAACAACTTCAAGGAGCTTATCTGCGGCGAGTTGGTAATTTTCTGTTTGTTGAAGTGGTAAACCTGCCATTTGAAGATAAACTTCACCCAAAAGTGCTTTGGCAGAGCCAATTGTTGGTCTGGTGTTTTCAGAGGACGGTCTTGTAACTGGTAAACGACTTTCAGCGTACTGGAGATCAGCTACAATTTCCTTGTATACTTCTGCTACTGGACTACGTGGTAAACTAGTGTTATCAGTGGATGCTGATCCACCTGTTGTAAGGTGAAGTGGGACATCACCTAGAAATCTTACTAACCAAAAATAATTAAATGCCCTCATCCATCTAGCCTCCGCTATATAGTTTTCAATTTCAGCTTGAGTGAGATCAGATGCCTTATCTGCATTTTCAATAATTGTATTGGCATTCATGATTGCTGAATATCCTTGTACCCATAAACGTTTTGAAAAATTTGTTGTATTGTTATATGTCATATAAGTATACACACCAGTATTATTTTCGTTTGAAGGGAATCTGGTCATTGTAGCTGATGATGGTCCACTACAAGCAGGCCATAGAAGGAAAAAATACTCCCTATCTGAATATAGGGCATCGTACATCCCAGTTATGGCAGCCTCGAGATTTTCCTTATTCTGAAAGTAGTTGTTAGGTGTTAACTCAGAAAAAGGTGCCTCCTCTAAGTCCGCACAAGAATAAGGTAAACCAATTATGAAGAATGCTATTAAAAGTCCTTTCAATATCGATGAAGATTCTAAATTTAATCTTGTCTTGTTGTGAGTGAAATTTATATTTTTCATTTTATTTTTTTTAAAAGTTAAGCGTCAGTCCAACTAAATATTGACTTGTAGCTGGAAAGCCACCAGCATCTACACCTGGAGCTAATTGACCAGCAAAACCAATCCCAGTGTTTACATCAGGATCAAGACCTGAATAATTGGTTATTGTAAAAATATTTGTTCCTGTTAGATAAATTTCAGCAGCAGAAAGGAATTGAAAATTATCAACTGGTAAATTATAACGTAAACTAATATTTTTTAGTCTGAGATAAGTACCATCTTCAACAAATGCATCAGAGAACAATATATTTAGGGCGCTCCCAGGTCTTGGATATCTTGCGTCATTATGTTGATTACTCTCTGTCCATCTGTTGTTGTAATAGTCAACTAATTGATTTGCTCCATTATGAGCCTGTGTTCCAGAGCCTAGTTGAAAATTAGTCAGGTTTGCAATGTCGTTACCCACAGAGCCTTGAAAGAAAAGGTTCAGGGAAAAGTCTTTGTATACAAAATCATGATTCCATCCAAATATGAAATCAGGATTTGGATTCCCGATGAGAGTTTTATCCTCACCGAAGGAGACAGTTCTAGTTATTGTCCCATCATCATCTAGGTCGTTATACCTTGGCCAACCAGGTTGAAAAAAACCTTGTAAAGTTGCAAGATTAGTGGTACCATCAGGATTTGCGTCAGCTGTTTGATAAAGTCCTTGAGTTACAAGGCCATAAAAGGCTCCAAAATCATTTCCAGGTACAAAAATATTAACATATGGTTGACTTGGTTCAGTTGGCAGGACCCTAGCTCCTGGGACAAAATCCCTATTGCCTAGATCTATAACTCGAGACCTATTGAATGTTATGTTAAAAGAATTACTCCACGAGAAGTTGTTTTTATCAATTACATCTGAATTGATTAGAAATTCAAACCCTTGATTTTCAATTTCTCCAAGATTTACCAAAGCGGATGAGAAACCAGTTTGCGGAGGAATTATTATAGTTTGGAGTAGATCAGTTGTATTTTTTTTGTAAAAATCTGCAGTAAAACTAACCTTGTTGTTAAATAAACTGGCATCTAAACCAATATTAAAAGAAGTTGTTGTTTCCCATCGTAGATCATCATTGTTAACTCTAGTAGGACTAATACCGAAATTCACTTGATTACCAACACCAGATTGGATTAACCCATTCGGAGCTGTCGAATCTAATGTCCTAAATTCAGTTCCAAAGGTTAGCAAAGACGAGTAAGGAGATATTGCTTGACTTCCAACCTGTCCCCAGGATGTTCTTATTTTTAAGTTATTAATAGACTCTGACTCGAAAAAATCTTCATTGGAAATGACATAAGCGGCTCCAAAAGATGGAAAATAACCCCATTTATTGTTTGTTGCAAATCTAGATGAACCATCAGCACGAAATGTAGCATTAAATAAATATTTGTTGTCAAAAACATAATTCGCTCTTGCGAAAAATGAATTTAGAGTTGAAAGAATTCTTGATGAGGTAACTCTCTGTGTACTGGCTACTCCAATATTATCTGGTCCAAATTCATCGGTTGGAAAATCAGTACCAGAAGAAGTAAAATCAATTTCATTAAACCAACTAGTTTCCCCTCCTAATGTTAATGTAAGATCATGTAATGAATCAAAATCGTTTGCGTATGTAAAATAATTACTTGAAACAAAATCGTTTCTTTTAAATTCTGCGATGGAGGCATTACTCAAATTCATATTAATTGCACTTCTAGTATAATTTCTGGGATTAACAGACCTCAGATTTACTGAAGTGTTGTTAGAGAAAGTAAGGTTTTCTATTATATTGAGAGTGGTATTTAAACTCACCAATACATTATTTCTTCGAGTTTGAAATTCTCTATTTTCTAAAGATGTCAATGGACTAACAAAAGGAAACGCATCTAGCCCAATACCAACATAATCTTGATTTAAAATTATAGGTGCTCCAGCCGCTGCAGAGAATGTTGAGCCCGCTCTTGATCCTTGAAGAGGGTTTGGATTTTCGGTTTCACTGTACGAGAATGATGTTTTAAAATCAAACGAAACCCAATCTGAAGCTTTGAAGAATGTATTTAATCTGAGAGTCCCTCTTTTAAAAGCACTATTTTTAATTACACCCTGGTCATTTAATATGTTTGCCGCAGCAGATATTCTAATTTTCTCATTACCAGAGGAAAGATTTAATCCAATTTCAGTTCTCTCTCCAGGTTGGAGCAATTCATCTTGCCAATCTGTTACGTTTGAGGGATATGAGGAGGGATTCAATGGTGCCATAGCACCACCTGGTTGAATTAATCTAGCTTCATTAACCATTCCTATATAATCATTTCTGTCTGATATAACATCAAACGTATTAATGGGATTAGAAAGGGATCTGTTGCTGTAGATTTCGAATGAAGTTCGACCCTCTATTCCAGATTTTGTAGTTACTATAACGACACCGTTTGCTCCTCTTGCACCATAAATTGCAGTAGCGGAGGCATCCTTCAGAATCTCGAATGATTGAATTTCATTTGGGCTAAATATTGGTGCCTGAGTTAGTGGGACTCCATCAACAACCCAAAGTGGATCATTACTACCATTTATAGAATTATTTCCACGAATTCTGATTTGAGGAGCAGTACCTGGTGCTGCAGTAGTATTTGTAACCATTACACCGGAAGATCGACCTTGCAAAACTTGAGAAATGTCATTAAATACGGCCTTTTCAAATTCATCTGATGAAACTGAAGCGACTGAACCAGTCAGGTCCGATTTTTTTTGGGTCCCGTAGCCAACCACAAGTACTTCTTCAAGAGATGCACTATCAATTTGAAGTACAGCATCGAGAATATTGAGGTCAGTTATTTCAAATGACTCTGTTTTATACCCAATAAATGATATGGTTAATTTTGAATCATTATTTTCTGTAGTAATTGAAAAATTTCCGTCAAAATCAGTTACTGTTCCGTTATTAGTTCCATCTTCAATTATGGTTGCCCCAGGAAGTGGGTTTCCATCTGAATCTTGTACACTACCAGTAACAGCTTTTTGTGCATTAAGATTAAATGTGGTTATTATTGATATAACGACCACAAGAATTAGTTTTCTTATTAAATTCATGTGTTTAGATTTAATTGATTTGAATATTAATAGTAGTGTTTTAATCTAAACAAAGTATCCTGTACTTACCTGATTATTATAAATTAAAAAAAAGTTGTTTTAGTAATTTTTCTGCGTTAATTCATTGATCAGTTAGCTCATATTAAGTTCAGAACAATTGTGATTTGAATTTTCTTAGAAAACTTATTTTATTTCAACATCAATAGTCACAGGACCTAATAAACCAGAGCTCTGAAGTGGATCTTCTTTAGAATAATGTTTCCATGAAGTAAATGTGTAACGTTTACTTGGCCTTTCTTCACCATTGAGAAGCCAATTTGGCCATTTGCCATCAACGATTCCATCATCTTCATAGGATTCATCTCCTATCAGACGATTACCCCATAGGTTCACTGCTTCAATTTCCAATTTGTTATTCTTATTTTTTAGAACATTTGTAATTTCTACTTCCATTGGAGAAGTCCAAACAACCCCTAGGTCTTTTCCATTCAACTTTATTCTAGCCATAACATTAACTTTACCGAGATTTAAAAAAATTCTACCTAATTGCCCTTTATTTGTGAAATCAAAATATTTCGTGTAGGTAGCTTTGCCTGAATAATATTTAATCCCTTTTTCCGGTCTTTCAATCCAATCTTGTAATTTATCAAATTCAACTTTCTCTGGACCTCCCCATTTTGGATCGAATGATACACTCCAACTGCCATTGATCGTTTTCAGAGTTTTTTTACTAATAAAATTCTTTTCATCAAAATTATTATTGGACCTCTGCTTATTATTTTTAAAAATAATTGCATATGATTCGTACTCATGAAATTGAAGAGGAATGCTAATTATACCATCTCCAATTGAGAAATTTGACAAGGGACTTATTGATCCTGTCATTGGATTCCATAATTCAGGTATGGAATTACCCACTCGAAATTCAGCAGTAAGTTTTGTTTTCGAATTGGTCCTATTTGAGACAAAGAAGATATCCACTCCAGGCATTTTTTTATGAATGTAACGAACTGATCCGTCTGAGGTGAAATTTGGTTTTATACCAATACTTTTCAGATACCTTGAGGTTGTTGCGTAATTTGGATAGATCTCATCCGAATCAGATTCAGAGTATGCTCCACCCCATAATATTTTACCTTTTCCATAAGCAACTTTAGTCTCTTTTTTGGGAATTTCTAAACCACCCCAAATTTTTTCACTTTTAGATTTTATTTCAAAATCGCAATTAGGATAGTTTGTTAATCCTGGAGATCTAACTGGTGGAGGACCGATGACTGTAGCACCTTGTTTTATAAGTGATTCAATTTTATTAAGCAAGCTTGGGGTCATAGAGGAAATTTGCGGCAATACGAGAATTTCATATGATGCACCTCCCTCAAATACAACTTTCCCATCTCTAACTTCAGCTCGATTAATTAGGATTCGTGGACTACAACCGTCAAAATTGTAACCTTTTCTATCTGGCATAAATTCCTTTTTTGATTTGTCTTTTCCTCTTATTATTGCGTCTTTATCAGCATCAAAACTAAATTGAACTAAATCATCTATGAATTCATTTCCATCAACAGAAGATGAGGGTGGAAGGAATACATGAGGCGCTCCTTCAGGAATTAAATATAAAACGTCAGCTGTGCTAATTCCTTTTTGGAGAATTGCTTGGCATCTTGCAACATATTCATGATAGGGCTTTGACATATCCCACCAGGTCTGACCCCTATCCCAATGAACGCCGTATGGGCCCATAGTCATTCCAGGAAAATATTCTCCTGGTATGGCTTTATGTGTAAAGGTGTGGTAAATGAGTCGATTTACCCCAGAGCAGAAAGCCCAATCAGTTTGATTTTTAATAGATCCAGGGTGGCTTTTCCAAGCTGACAAGTATGAAGTGAATGCTTCTGCAGCCAATACAGGGCGACCAAAAAGGTTAGCTATTGATCTAGCCTCATAAGTACTAAAGCCTGTACTAAAACCAAAACCTTTATTCCAAAACTCAGCCATAGGCACATCTGCAAATGAACCAAGATCAAGGTCTGTATTAGGATTCATGTCATATGGTTCTATAGATAAACCCAAACCATATTTCCTGCCAAAACTTTTAAAATATTGGACATGATTTTCGAGAATTAAATTTTGAGAAACCATTCTCAAATCCCATAGAAAACGTTCACTTTTTTCAACATCGTCTACAATAAGACCATTATAAACCGGTAGAAATGGGAGTGGATCATATTTTTTAATTTTTTGAAATTTTAACCTGAAGTCATTCGTCCAGTTTTGTGCGCCCATTTCCCAACTATCCATATGAATCATTTTCCAGCCACCCTGTTTTGTTGAATCAGGTTTAACTTTTTTTATTAGTGGAATCATAAAATTATCAAGATGATTCATTAAGGCAATTGGACTCATTTTATCAGATTCAAAACCCAAACCAGTCATTGGAGCTGGACGGGTAATGGCTCCATTATTGCGGCGACCAAAACGCATAATTGTCCAATTTCCATTTGGAACATCCCATTTTAATATTCCATTGCTATCCATGAACTTCGTAATATCAATAATTTCTTTTGAGGGAATTCCTGAATTTTCTCCTTTGAAATTTTTTGCTAAAACTGAAGGTGGCTCAAAATATTGCCTTACTCCTTTTTGGGAACTGTATGGCGGACGATAGTATAAGGCTTTCTCATCAGAATCCTCTAGAAAAATTTCTTTACCATTTTTTGGAAAAGCAATTACTGCAACATCTTTATAATACTCATTCCATTTTTTTCTTAATTCAGGTGTAAAAACTGTCAAGCCAAAAAACGGATTTTTCCCTTTCGGAACTGGTAATTCTTTAAATAATTTTGTTGGTCCTTTCACCTCTGTTTTACTTGATACCAAATGTTGCATTGAATTCTCCATTTTTACCCAAGGACCTCCACTTCCAGTCCATCCGGGTCCTGAACCTAAAGTTAATTCAATTCCGAAACGCTCACATTCTTTGACTGCATGAGCAAAATTTTCAAGCCATTCATCACTCAACAACTTAATAGGGCCCTCAGGTACACCGACATTTACCTCCAAAAAAATTACATGCTCAATGCCTACTTCTTTCATAGATTCCAAATCGGCAGTCATTTGATCTTTATCCTGGTTACCATCCATAAAATACCAATAAACTCCAGGTTTAGCTGATTTTGGAGGTTGTTGGAAAGAAGATTTTAATGCTGTGTAATTTGTATTTTCATTTGTACATGAATTAATAATTATAAGAAAAACTAATAAAAGGATATTTTTAAAATTCATAATTTGATTTTGTTTATTAATTGCTAATTATTTTTAATTATTTGATTATAAATTCTTCTTCAACAATCACTGGAATCGGAACTGACAATATTTCATCCATTTTGTTTTTAGAGAGTTCAAAAGGAGTGCTTACTCCATTAGCTTGAATTTTAATAATATGTTTACCCTTTCTCAGTTTTTCTTTTTTTATTCGGTAAGTTTCAGAAGTTAATTTTCTTTTTATCAATTTATCATCTATATATAGATTAAAACTTTTTGGTTTTTCACCAAAAGTGGTCCATTCAAAAACTAGTTCATTTTCCGCCTGCCGAGGTGATGAAACAGCAAGTAAAGTTGCATTCAATACTAGTTTATTGTAGATTGCAGTCAGTGCCTTGGTTAAATTCTGATAGAAAAAACCCCAACCTCCATTATCACCCCTGTATCCAGGAGCAGTTAAAGATACTGGTTCTATTTCGTCACTAAGATCTACACTATAAACATCTACATAAATTTCTTTATTTTTTCCATAACCTTGACCATCTGACTGGCCTGTATATTCGTTATATTGATGTAACATGATAAATGCTGGTTTTGTTTTTTCGGCTTCCTGCATAGACTTTAAGTAGGTCCAGCCATTTCTTCTGCCATAGGCTCCTTCAGACAACCACCCAAGTTCTGGAAAAAGGGCAGTACAGACGGTAATTGCTTCTGCCTTGCCGTCTCTATAAGTTGTAATGGGTTTTAAAGAGCCGTCCATCCAGGACCAATATCCAAATTCGTGGTGTCTGGTTAACTGATTTTGTGAGGACATCCATCTTACAGTAAATCGACTATCATCAATTAAAGGTTGCTCCTGTCTCATTTTATCAAGAGAAGCTTCTGTTGCCCCATTCCAAGTAAGAGTTTGCTTAAAAAAGGGCACTCGAAATGCAGATTCAGTTCTTCCCTCTCTTGTACCCATAATACCTGTATCTAATATAATAACTAGAGGTTTACCATCCCATATTTGCCATAGATCTCTAAACCTCGGATTTCTAATATAATCCTGATATATCCATTCTAATTGTTCATTTAGCGCCTTCATTGTCCCAGGTGGCCCATTACTTAATCCAGGCATCAATGATACAAGAGGTACTGGTAATCCTTCATCTCTCATATCAGCTAATACCTCTAGAAATATTTGAGTAACATGTATGATTTGGTCTGCTCCTTCACCTCTATCCGTCCAGTGTTTTGCACCCCAAATATGATTTGACCAATCAACAACGATTGAGTTGATTCCCATGTCAATCATCCATAAAATTTGCTGGCGAAGAACATTTTGGTTAGTGCAATCATAAAATCCAAATAGTGGCACTGCTGGTGCCCTATTCCATGGCCAACCTGGAATAAACCAAGGCTCCCACTGCATTGCAAATACAGATTTATTAGGCTTTCGATCATGAAAATCTCGCCATATAACTCTTACATTAGCTTTATTGGAGATGATGTCGCTATAAGGCATTCTTGCACCTGTTCGTAATAAAGCAATATCATCTAAGCCACGCCAACCACTACTGGTCCTTTCTACGGCAATTACTTCAATATCAGCGTAACCAATATTTGGAAGTGGAATAAAAAATTTTGCTAAACCAAAACTATCAGGAAATTCATGTGATCCCCATCTTTTTCTATCTAAAAAAGGAAGCAAAATATATTCATCAATTTCCCTCCCTGATGGAGGTGTAAATTTTGCCTCAACCAAAACACTTTGTCCCATTTTTATCTCATTAGAATGAATGCTGATCTCGATTTTTCCACGAATTGAATTACTAATGTTATTGTCCCTATTTAGAGTAGAACTTTTATTCTCGTATTGGGCTGAAAAAAGAAATAGAACCTTAAAGAGTATTATACTAAGGATCTTATAATTATATAAAATTAAAGTTATCATATATTTCTCTAGTTTATTTCAGGTTTTTAATTTATTAAACCAGCATTGGGTTAAATATTATTAATAAAAATAAAATTTATAAGAACAAGTCTGGGCAAATAAGTCGTTATCATATAGGGTGGTTTATATATTGAGAATAATTAACTCTTTATTTATTACCCCTTGAGCATCCCATCTGTGGTGATCATCCATTAAAAAAATAATGTTTGGTCTTTCACATTCTTTTGAAGAAACTCATGTTTTATCCAAATCATTTGGTTGAATATTTTAGTTCTCCAAAACAACTCTAACCTCATCCGGAGCATTGTATTTTGAGATCACACCCTTGTCCGTTTTTTTATGTTCTATTTCAATTATCCCAAAAGGTGTCGGAAAAGTTCCCTTTACCCAATTCAAGTCCCCGAGATTAGGTTTAATTAAAACTTTCTTAGAACCGGGTTCCAATATACTCACCCCAAGAACATGTTGAGTAAGCCAACTTGTGGGGCCCGAAGCCCATCCATGACAAAGGCTGTGTCTAAATTGTTCGTAACAGTAGGAACCATATGTTTTGTGAATATCAATTTTTTCATCAGGAACAATCTCATCAATACGAGCTCCATTTTTTGTCCAATCAATATCAAAATCTTCCCAAAAAGTAGTGGCACCCAGATCAAGCATACCCCCCCAATATTCACGAATATTATCGATTGCCCCCTGGTAATCACCTGCTTTGGCACGTGCTTCAAGCATGTAATAGCCATAGAAAGTTGACATTTTATGCACCCCATCTCTACTCAGAATTTCCAGATTTGCTTGTTGGGGTTTCACTATGCCTGAAATGGAAAGTAGTGCTGCAGCTTGCTTGGATTCAGACATGCTTGGAAGATGCTTTTTTAATTTTTTAACAGCATTTTTACAGATTTCCAAAGTTTCAAACTCTCCTAGAATTTCACACAATTCTATTCCTGCATTAAAAGTCATAACCATTAAAGACTGTAAACCCGCATGTATAGCTCCAATGTTTTCACTTGAAGGCCAGTCCAGAAATCGGGTACCATCTAGAATTTCTTTTCCATTTTCATCTATTTTTGAATGTAGTAATTTCAGTAATCCAACAATATATTCTCGCTGCTGGTTTAAATAGTTCAAATCTCCGTGGTAGTAATACCAATTGTGATGAATTAATAACCACCACATTGAGTAAGAGCTAATTCCATTCATCCAGTTTGGTAAGGGGGTTAGGTCTCGGGCAAGATCTAAGCTTTTTGGAACAACCTTGTTATATCCAAAAACAGAATTTATAGTCATTACCTCCGGGTGCATATCACCGACCCAAACCAACCGATCCCTTTTAATACCATCCCACAAATAATCCTGCATGTTTAAATGAACAGTATAAGCTCCAGTCATCCATATTTTATTGAGTTGTTCGTCATCAGAAGTAAATGAGCCAAGGTAAGGGATATCCCTGTATCTAAAAACAGCACTAATTTCCTTAATTTCAATTTTTGTTTCAGGATCAATTAGGTCAATTCTTACAAATCGAAAACCGGTTTCACCAGCAATAGTGCGTCCCAACCAAGGTAATTTAAGGTTAAAGTCGCGCATGGCATGATCATTTGTTGCTCCATCATCACCCACTTCACTCATGGTTTCACCTACTGATTCACCAAATCTTAGCCTAACGTTTCCAACAGGATTATTGTTATTGATGGTCGTTACAATTTCAATTCCTCCTTGGATTTGAATTCCAAAATCGATGATTATACCGGATTTTGATTCTTTATCGTTTTCAAGAACGAGATATTCCCCTTGGTTTAAATCTGCTTGACCGATTCCAGGCTTCAGAATACTTTCTGCGTTAATCACCTTAGATCCCGTATTGTCTGATTTCCAAACAATACGAGTAGGTGTTAAAAATTTTTGTGTAAGCTCTGTAGATCTTATATGTGAACTAGACAATTCTAATGATGGTGGAATTTGTGCATAGATCCAGATCGCTGAGTAAAAAATTTTAAAAAAGGATATTAATTGTGTTTTTTTGGAGATATATGGGAAAAACATTTTTAGATGATAAAATTTAATTTTAATAAATATCAATAAAGCAAAAATAAAAACTAACCTGCACTATCATGATAGAATAATACTTTGAACAGAACATTTTAAGTCAATTGATGTAAATAAGGCTATTAGAATAAGAAATAATCTAATTAAGGCAAAAAGAAAATTAAATATTTAAAATCAAAGCCAAAATTGAAAATTTAATTATTAAGAGTATTACGGAGTTCAATATGTTTTATAACAACATATGATTTTTTAAAATTTACATTACTTGATAGGGGTTAAATGTCAGATCTAATATGTTGGCTGGCCCAATTCTGTATTAAAGACCTTTTAATTTGTTATTTGTTTATTACAACTATTTTTTTAAAAATATCACAATAAATATTTAGTACTAATTGTATTATAATTAGTTCTTACTGAAAAAAATATCCCCTATTTCCCTTGCAACATTGGTAAAAGAATTCTCTTTGGTTTCAGGCACCAAGTATTGAGGCCAAGGATACCAGCTTTCAAGGTCTATATAATTTGGAGTAATACCGTCCTCGTAAAGTGCTCTTAAATAATCCAAACAACCATTTTTAAAATTTTGGTCTTGTATCTCTGAGCCCAGGCCAACCTCAGATTGATTTATGATAAATATCATTTTAATATTCTTTTCATAACAGAATTCTTTTAAGAATTTTAATCTTGGAACCGAGATTTCTTTATCTTTATAATAGTGATATGGGTGATCTATCTCAATGAATTCGATAGACACCCCCTTTTGACTAATTTTCTCTAAATATTTATTAAATAGCTCTAACCAAGAGTCTACACCAATATTTTTTTCATAAAACCCAGCATTAGATGGGATTACATTACCATCATTGTCAACAATAGACCAATTAGGTAAGTTGGGTAAAGGAATTATTCTAAAGTCTGGATTTTTTTCTAAAACAATTCTTGTTGCTTCAGCCACAGATTCAATTCCCTGATTTATTGATCTAAAATTCTCTCCTGATCTCATATCGTGGGTACTATGATAAAACATTCCGTCCCAGGTTAAAAATTCGAGTTTACCCCCATAACTTGCGTATTTTTCGATTAAATCATTTATTATTTTACCATATTCAGAACCATCCTTATCACCTCCTATAACTCTCTCATGGGCCAAACGCATTCTATATTTATTAAGCGTGTATATTAATTTTGGGATTTCATATTTATAGAATTTTGAATCAGCATAATCTGTTGCACCATGAACTTTGTAAACCTGGCTGTAACCTGCTGCCTTGGACCATGTTTCGGTATCTAATAGATGGTCATTAGCATTTTGAGTTAGTTTGAATGGAGAGGGAGTTATCCAAAAGTTGATGTCTTCATTTTCACTGATTGATTCTTCTGTTTTAAACTCATAAATACTGGATCGAGAGTGTCCCTCAGAATTTGTAATCTCTATGTAGAATTTGTAATTACTATTAGTTTGAAGATCAAAATAGCTCATGTAAATTGGGCCGTCATACATCATTGATTGGTAGCTGAAGATACTATCTTTAGTATTTTCCAACCACAAGTTTAACTTGGCAGTTGTTCTCCCGCCAGTAAAATTAGTTTTAATTGAAAACCTATTACCAAAAACCACAGTTTCTATATCAGAGGTGATTTTGGGCGGGGTAACTTTACAACTTAAGTCAGTCTCTTGATTAACCTCTTTTAGGCTTTGATTTTGAGTTAGAACAATCCAATCAACTCTAAAAACAACATTATTAAGAACTGAACTTGAAACAGGGGTTTGAGGAAAATGAAAACGATCAAGATATTTAGTTCCTTTCCATTTTGGATTTTTTTTCAAATCTATTGTATAGATTCTTCGGCCTTTGAATAATTCAAACTCTATAGTGGAGGAAATGTCGTGGTTTGAGTCGTTTGAAAAAACAAACAAACCCTTTAATTTTTCATCAGTCTGTTCAAAGCCTTCAATTGTAAG
>TARA_B100000963_G_scaffold85829_1_pt1 | contig 15625 bp, 29 predicted proteins | sample TARA_B100000963 | Tara Oceans TARA_B100000963 (sample SAMEA2622097) | marine metagenome | biome: marine biome (ENVO:00000447); feature: surface water layer (ENVO:00002042); material: "saline water (ENVO:00002010), including plankton (ENVO:xxxxxxxx)" | depth 5 m | reverse complement strand
AAAGGGTGTTGTACTATAGCAGTAGGTTGTCCATCATCTTTATCTATATAAACAGTTAATTTCATTTCACCCCACATATCATAAGTCCATGTTACATTTATAACTTCATCCCACCTTCCTTCTATAAACTGTGCCATTTTTTCTACGAACTTTTCACTTACGGTTGGGTGTCCCATAATTTTATTAAAACCTTTTCTGGCGTATTTTTTGAATATGTTTTCTTCATTAAGTTCTTTGGAGGTTTCCATATTGTCTTTTATAAAGTTACTTATTTTTGTATACATCTCTTTTAAGTATAATTCATATACATAATATGTTTCTCCTTTAGATAATGCGTATATGTCTTTTACAAAATTTTCAAACCCTGCTTTGAATAAATCTTGATGTGTACCTTCTCCTTTAAAATATTGTGCCAGAGTTGTTGGCTGATTATTAAATGGTACTGCAACTCTTACATCGTTCCATCCATTATCTCTATTAAAGGTAAGTTGAGTTGGTTTCCATATCAGTTTGGATTCACCCACTACACTATCTACTACATTGCGAATGAATTTTCTTTTGTTTGATACTTTTTGTTCGAAATTACTGTCTTCATTAATAGTATGTTTTATTATATTAACGTAGTTACTGTATTTTTTAGTGACGTATTGTTTTTCCTCTTCAGTTAATTTAATTTTATTAATCTTGTCTTTGGATTCGTTAATCATTTTTTTAATATCGATATCCTCCTTATTATGATTAATAAGTGATTTAATTATTTTATTTAAAAAAGTAGTATTCATTATATAATAAATATTCGTTTTTATTGTTAATGTTAATATTTATATAATAACAAATTTTAACTATAAGTAAATATGGGAAAACCAAAACATCCAAAAGTATACAGTAAGAACCAGATTAAAAAAATCAAAGAAGTGGGAAGACTGGTTGCTGCAACATTAACGATGGGTTCTGCATTATGTAAAGAAGGTACATCTACATTAGAAATTGATAATAAGTTGGGTAAATTTATTAAAGATAAAGGAGGTAAAACAATAAAAGGATATGAAGGATACGAATATAACAGTTGTATTTCAGTAGATGAAGTTATTGTACATGGATTACCTAGCGGTGCTAAAGTTTTAAAAGAAGGTATGATAGTACAAATAGATTGTCCTATAAAATATAAAGGTATGTGGGCTGATTCCGCAATCAATGTAGAAATAGGTGTAGTAGATGAGGAGAAAAAAAAATTAAATAGGACTGCGTTTGAGTGTTTAATGGCGACTATTAATATAATTAAATCCGGTGTGACTATTGGGGAAATATGTAAATTTCAAGAAGAGTATGCAAAGGAAAAGGGTTATACAGTTGTAAAAGATTTTAATGGACACGGTGTTGGTAGAGAGTTACATGAACCACCTATGATACCATATTATTACAATGAAAATAATCCATATAATGATTATAAATTAAAGCCTGGTAATGTTTTAGCAATTGAGCCCACATTGGTAACTAATAATGTAATGGTTAAACTAAATGATGGTTGGGGTTTTGTAAATGAAGATATGTCTTTCGGTACGTCTTGGGAACACACAATTTTAGTAACTGAAAAAACTTGTGAAATTATCACTAAAATGTAGTAATATTTGATTTTATAACTAATTTTTATTATATTTGTTATTAATAAAATTTAGTTATGAGTAAAGTTGAAAAAAAAGACATCAATTATCTGAGACAATCAAAAGGATATGGGTATAGACAACCTGTTTCACATAATGATTACGAGTTTGTAACACATAGATTTACTGAAAGTAAATTAATTGAGTATATTACAGAGTGTGTTGAAATTGTAAAAATGCAGGTAGATGAAAAGGATATAAAAGAAATAGAAAATTTTGTAAAAAATAATAAATCGTAATTATGCCTAAAATAGAAAAATTTGTTACACAAACAGACTGGCTATGGTATCAGGCTGAGATTACCAAAGAACAGGAAAAAGAATATTTAGCTTGGGAAAATGATGAAACTGGTGAAATAGAAGAACCAGAATGGTTATGGGATTTAGATTATGATTTATTAAAAGACAAACCCGCTACAGATGATACCGATTTTAGATTGATAGAAGATGAATAAAATATTATCAAAAATTAAAAAATGGTGGAAAAAATACATTGCAGATGTTGTTCCCCCACATTTAGACGATTTGTTTGATAATAAAAAAACAATTAAATGAGAAGACGGTTACACATTTTAAAAGACTACTTAAGATATAAAAAACATAAACAATATGTTGAGGAAAGAGTTGTAGAATTAAGGAGTAAAATAACAATGGAGGCTATAGAAACTGGTTGTGCAGATAAACAAAGTAGAAGATTATTCTTAAAGTATAATGAATATTTAAAAAATTTAAGTAAAAATACAAACTAAATACGAATGTATTTGGATAATATATATAAAAATTATGGAAGAAAAAAGAAAAATAGAAATATTAAAGTCACAGTTAGGACTTAATATTACAACTGATATTAGTGAATTTGATAATGTAGATTGTACTATTTATAGTGAATCAACCGCTGACGGGTATGATGTATATGTTCTCACTAACAACCCATCCAATGTAAGTATATGTGAAGACGTATATTATTACGATCATGACATTGCAGATAGTTTTGCAGAACAAGTTAGATATGGTGATACTTCTTTTTATATAGATGATTACATTTATGAAGATTGTTATATTGAAGATAAACTTTTAGAGATGTTTGATGATTATATAGATGATATTGTTGAGGGTGATTCTACAACGGAAGAAGAAAAAAAGTTTTTGATCGAGGAGTATGGAATAGAAGAAAAATTAGATGTTAAACAAGATTTGACAATTAAAAAATAAATTAGTAAATTAGTAAAAAAATAAATAAAATGGAAAAATTAGAAAAGTATTACCCAATATTATTGGCGTTTATTAGTTTTTTATTCTCAGTAACCTTATGGTTTATGGGTCATAAAGATGAAGGTATGTTTGTTGGGATATGGGTCCCTTCAATTTTAGGTCTAGGTTGTTTTTTTAATACACTAAAAAAGTAGAGTTATGGATATTTTAATATTTGCAATAGGTTTAGTAATATTTGTTACTTATATGTATTTTCTAGTTAGGATGATAAACAGAGCTCATAAACAACAAGAAAAAGAACATGGTGTATATAACTATAAAAAAGGTACTATAAAATCGAATAAGAAAAAAAGAGAACAATTAGGTCCTACCGAAGAGTTTGTAAAAAAACATAAAGTAAAGAAAATGGAGTGGGATGAAAAATAAAATTAAAAATAAATGGGATTCTTAATTTTTATTATTGGGTTTATAATATTCTCAACATATGTTATATTCTTTATGTTTACCACTAAGAAAGAAATAGAAGAAAAACCAACATTAAAAGATGATATAATAGATTATGATGGACACGGAAACTGGGGTAGATTCCCCCCAATCAAAAAAGAAAGAAAAAGAAAAATTAAAATATAGTTTTAGTACTATAGAAAGTTATCCCGCTACAGATCATTGTCACTATAGTGGGTTACCATCACCATCCGCGTATGGAGAAGAAAATGTAGATGAAGAGACTAATAAGTAAAATATTATTATGGTGGTCTTATAAAAAACCTAAAAAAGATAAAAGAAAATCTATTTGGGAATTATAAGTAAAAACTTACACAAAAAAGACAAAACTATTACATAAATCTGCAACTATCGTTGTATTTATATATAAACTATAAATGCAACCAGACAATCTAAATTTTAAGAGAGTAATACGAAAGTATGAATTTTTAACTGAAGAGTTAAAAGACGTTAAGGAAATTCAAAGCAAAATGATTTCTTATTTTGAGGAAGCTCTGAGAGAGGGTGGTTACGTACCACCCGAACCGGTAATCAATACTGGTGACACAGAAAATAAAGAAATAATAAAAGAATCAGAATCTTTATTAACAGGTAAATATAAAAAATTATTTAGAAAAGTAGTTGTATTAATACATCCAGATAAGATTAGTGATGATTTATCTGATGAAGAAAAATTAGTTTTTAAAAAATATTATGAAGATGTTACCAACTCAAACGAAAGTGGTGACATAACACCTATTTTATTTGTTGCAATAAAATTAGGTATAAATGTTAGTGATTATATGAGTGATATTGATTCTATTATTAACTCATGTGATAAACTAGAAAGTCAAATAAAAAAAATTCAAGATAGCAGTTGTTGGCATTATAATCATTTAAAAAGTGATGATGAACGTAAATCTTTTATTGAGAAATTTATAAACTATATTAATAAAAAATAGAATATGTATTTAGACACTTATGGATTAGATTTTATTATTACCGAAGAAGGTCCAGTATTATTAGAAATTAATACTGGTCCATCATTAACCGTTCATACTTATTATTTCAACGATGAAAAAGAATATTATACACAAAGTGTTAATAGAGGATATTTTCAAGCTATGTCATTAATTAATATTTTTAATGATAATGAAGACATAGAAGGTATTACAATATATTTTGAAAAGGGTAAAAATGATTTACAAATCAATACATTAGAAAAAACATTAAAAGAACATAATATACCTGTAGAGATAGTGGACGAAAAACCTGAAAGTAAATTAAACTACAGAAAGGGTTGGTTAAAGTTTGGTAGATTAGGAAGCGAACCTAACTTAGCAAAAATATTAGGTGATAAAATTTTAACTAAAAATATTCTAAGAGATTTAGATATAAAAACACCTAGTCAAACCGTATTTAAATACAATAAAGATTCTAGATTTCCTAATTTAGTAAAAAAACCAGTTTCAGATTCACAGGGTAAAGGTATTAGGTTTTATAAAAACAGTAAAATAAATGGTAAATTTGTTGAACAACATGTTGATGATGATTTTTATGAATCGTTTATTGAATCTATACCATTAAAAGAAAGATTAATACATAAAGGAAAAGGTGAATTAGTTAGTGAAAAATTAAACGGTGATTATGTTTATGATATAAGGATAACTTTAGCACTTTATAATGAAAAATGGTATCCTTTTTTTGAGTTAAAAAGAATTGCGAAAAAACCATTACCTCAAAAATTAGAAGAAGGTATTGTTAATGAATACCATTATTCTTATTTAACTAACTTATCACAAGGATCATCCATAGGATTTTTAGAAAAAGATTTAAAAGAACAGTTGATAGAAAAATCTATTAAAATAATGGAGTACATTACTTATCAAAAAAATATTAATAAAGTAAAAAACGTTTTTTGGACTGGTGGTCAGTCATCTACATATAGAATAATTAATTTATTAAATTCAGGATATACAGTTAAACCATTTTATTTAAATTTTCCTTTAAACGGTGAAAAGGGTGTCGCAGAAAGAGTCATTACAATTAATAAACTATATAATTCATTAGTAACTAAATATGGTAATAAATTATTACCCGTTGAGTATGTTTATGAAGATGATATTAATTATAATATTTCCAGATCTTTAAAACGAGAATTTGATTTCTTAGATAAAAAATTTATTACATTATTAAATTATGCAAAACAAACTAATGATTATTATGAAATCTGTTCTCCATTATTAGGTACTAATAAGGATATATTATCCAAATACTTAAATAATTTTGGGGAACATAAAAATCACTCTTTAGATATATTTAAACATATCACTTTCCCTAATTATAGAATTGATAAACTTAACACTTATGTATTATTATTTTACATAGGTTTAGAAAATTTTATAGATCAGAGTTGGGATTGTGATAACCCAAAACAAGGGGAAGTTTGTAAAAAATGTATAAAATGTGAGGAAAGAATGGTTAAATTAAAAAACACTGGTTTAGAATTACGTTCTTTAAAAGAGAGTAAAGACAAAAAATAATTGACATTTTAGATATTAATTTTTATATTTGTTATATAATAATAAATTAATATAAAAAAAATGGCAGTAAAAGGTTCTAACGCATTAGATACAATTAAGAAAAAAAGAAAGGGTATTCACGCCAAAAGTAAAACATCTAGAAGTAAAAACGCAAAAAACTATGTTAAAAAATATAGAGGTCAAGGAAGATAAACCATTGACTAACTTAGAAATTGCAAACCAAAAATATTATAAGTATTTAGTTGATTGTATTGTTGATGGTACAGAGGTGACGATGCAAATAAATAGTGATAGAGAAGAATTTATATGGTTTCTTTTTAAATTTGATGACAAAGATAACCGTACCGCTTATAGATGTGGTAGTTATAATAAATGTACAATATTCAATGTTATAAATGCAACAAGAAGAATAACAAACTTTTTAATTAGTGATGGGTTACAACCTAAAGAAATAACTACAGTTTTAGATTTATTAAAGCTAAGATGGATAGAAAAATACGATATCTGTTTTGGTGATTATATTTATGGTTTACCACATGAATTTACAAAATATCAGTTACCTTTTCCTTATACAAAATATTAATGGGAAGATTAGTTAAAAGTAAAGATTACACTTATGATGAAAATGGGTTTATGATTTTTACTGAACATTATTTAAAGAAAAGAAAATTTTGTTGTGGTTCATACTGTTCGAATTGTCCTTATGATCCACAATTTAAAAAAGGGACAACAAATATCAAAAAATAGTTTGTTTTATTAAAATATTATTCTTATATTTGAGGTATGATTAATTTAGAAAATATAGATAAGTTTAAATTACTGTATAATGATGCAGTAAGTAAAGGTAATGAAATGTTTGTGTTTGAAGGTAGGGATGTCCTTACTTCATACGCTAAATATGTTATTGAATATTTTAATAACATACTGAATGCTCGAGTGGTGGAATAGGTAGACACGCAAGACTTAAAATCTTGTTCCCATTTGGGAGTGCGGGTTCGATTCCCGCCTCGAGTACATATTGGACCGGTAGCTCAGCTGGATAGAGCACCTGCCTTCTAAGCAGGCGGTCGAAGGTTCGAATCCTTCCCGGTTCACTTTTATTAAATAAAAAAATGTATATGAAAGCGTTAACGTATGATGATATTTTATTAGTACCTCAGTACTCAGATATAGAAAGTAGGTCTCACATAGATTTGAGAACAAAACTCAGTAGAAATTACGGATTATTGACACCTTATGTGGCATCTTGTATGGACACAGTATGTGATAGTAGAATGGCAATTAAAATGATGGAGTTAGGTGGGGTTGGTTGTATACATAGATTTATGACAATTGAAGAACAATCTAACGAAGTCACAAAAGTCAAAAAATTTATGTATGATAATCGTATGATGGAAAAGTGGAAGATAGATGATGATTGGCATACTAATATCCCACAGATACCTATTATGGCTGCGATTGGTGTAAGTGAAGATGATATTAAACGAGCAACGAAATTAGTTGAGTGTGGTGCAAATGTATTGTTGATTGATGTTGCACATGGTCACCATAAAAATGTTAAGTCAATGTTGGGAAAACTTTTCAGTATCATACCACAACATATAGACATTATTGCTGGTAATATATCTACATTAAAATCTGCAGTAGCTTTATGTGAATGGGGTGTAGACGGTTTTAGAGTTGGTATAGGTGGTGGAAGTTTATGTACCACAAGAGTACAAACAGGACATGGAATACCTAACATTACTTCTATTATAAATTGTGTTACTACAAACACTATGATGTCAAATATTCCAGTTATGGCAGATGGTGGAATACGTAATAGTGGGGATATTGCCAAAGCATTGGCAGTAGGTGCAGAATGTGTTATGTTAGGTTCATTACTAGCTGGTACTAAAGAATCACCTGGTAATATCGTAGAGAGATTAGATGGTTCTTTATATAAAAGATATAGAGGTTCTGCTAGTTTAGAAACTAAATCGGCACATAATCAATCTACTAAACATATTGAAGGTGAATCTACCACCATACCATTTAAAGGTAGTGTAAGTTATATCGTAGAAAAACTTAATGATGGGTTGAAATCTGCATTATCTTATAGTGGATGTAGGACAATAAAAGAATTTAATAAAAATGCAGAATGGGTAGAGATAACTAACTCTGGCATGTTAGAATCTAAACCACATTTATTATGATTAAAAGATTTACTGACGAAAGAGGTGACTTTGTTTTATTTGACACATCCAATTGTGATCAAGTAAATATCGTTACTAACCCCAACATTTATACATTCAGAGGTTTACACTATCAAAATGGTAAACATGCACAAGAGAAAACTGTTAAAGTAGTACAAGGCAAGGTGTTGGATATATTATATAACCTTAAAACTAGAGTAGTATATTTTTATACACTAGATAAAGATTCTGAACCACTTTTTGTACCAAAAGAATATGCACATGGATATCTAACATTAGAACCAAATACTATATTTACCTATGGAGTAGTAGGTGAGTATAAACCACAATCAGAACACAGTATAGTTTGGCATAGTATTAACCAATTAAAAGAGGTTATTATGTCACATGTTAAGGTAAAAAACCTTTTAACAATCTCCGAAAAGGACAAAATAGGTAAATAATTACCATCATTACATAACTTTTACAATACTTTCCTAATAGGGAGTTAAATATCCGTATTTATTATTAAATAACAACAATATTTAACAACCAAATCTATGAATAAGGAACAATTTTATGATGAATTAAATGGTATAATTAAAGAACTAACCATTGAGTATGTTCAGCAATTAAGGGGTAATGCTGAAGGTATGTTAGAGAAACTTAAAAATGAAACCCTTACTTCTAATGAAATAACAGAATATTTAAGGGAACAAGAGGAGAAATTTCGCGAAAATTTAGAAGAGTCTGTCGATGACCTTTACAGTCAAATGTTAGATATCATAAATGATAATAATAAACTCAAAGAAGGGTTAATTGATAAACTTAAATCTACATTTAGGAGAATTTACGAATCAATTACATCTAAGTTTAAAAATCTATTTTAATGAGGTTATGGAAGATACATTTGATGAAATTAGATTTTTCGTATTAAGACTAATTTCAGGTGAAGATATGAACAGTGCCGATGATTTACAATTTTATGATAATAATAAAATTGAGATAGAAGCCTTAATAAAGGTTTATAACGATGATGAATTCCCTATAGGGGATATAAACTTTGATGATGATGAATGATTATAAAAACGTATTTTATTTCCCCAAAGCGGATATTTGGATATTAAAAACTGATGAGGATGATTATAATCCTTTTGCGTCTTTGGGTGAAGTTATTTTTATTGGTGACTTTAGACCTTTTCAAGAACAAATAGATGATTTATTAGACTTACTTTTATTAGAAGATAAGTACTATGAATCTTATATTGAGATATTAAGGAGAAAAATGGAACAATGAAAAAACTATATCAAATAGGGATAGACTTAATGGTGACTGATGACGGTAAAATTTATTTAATTGAGAACAATACTAATTGTTTTTTAATTTTACCTAATGAACATCATGATTTAAATAAAAATAAAAATGAACATTACGCAATAAAAAGGTATATTGAATCATTACTACCCTATCTTACTAAAAATAATTTTAAGAATATAAAATATGAAATTTTAAAACCTAAATATATTAAACTATTTAAGGCTTGGGAATCATTAGGATACAATTTACACGCTTTTAAACCTGATGTTGAGATTATATACACACATGATACTAAAACTAGGAAATTAGGTGATAAAAAGGTGTTAGAACAAGATATCGACTTATATAAAAATACAGGTATTAGTTTTATTTCTGATTTTAGCGAATATAAAATAGACTCTAATACACCTAATTTTTTATTAAAACCAAAAAATGGAGTTGCAGGTAAAGGTATAGAAATGTATAAACAACCAAATAAAATATCTAAAGAAAATTATGTCAGACAAGAGTATATCAAATCTAAACAACAAGATTATTTATTAGAATATAATGGTAAAGAATTAGTAAAATTTGAATTGGGGAGTAATAGGTTGTATGATATTAGATCGATTATTCATATAAGTGAAGATGGTGATATAATATTTAGTGGTGCATATAAAAGAGTAAGTGGGTATCCACTACCTAATAAACTACCAAACGGTAAACTTTCCGAAAAAAATACAAAAATATTTTTATGTAATACCTCTCAACATGCATATCGTTCTTTTATGGAAATAGAAGAAGAAATGAAATATGAAGAAATATCATTAAAAATAGGTAAAGTATTATACGAAAATTATATTAAGTAATTTATTTATAATCTTATTTTTTTATCTTATATTTATATATAAAGATAAAAAGTGATTAAAACACAAAAAGGTACAGTAATTAAAAAATCCCCCAAATACGGTGTGGGTAAGCAAGTTGGTAGTACTATCTATTTACATAAATCGGTAGAAGATAGATTACCATCGGATTTATTAGAAAAAGTTAAACCACAATTACCAAGTAATTTCCAATATGATATTGTTAAGTTCGATGAGAAAAATGGTAATTTAACATTTATAAGTTCACCAGATTGGGATAGTTCTTACGAACCATTGGTTGGTGATGCGTTTTTAATTAGAGGTGATGGTAGTACTAGGTATATGAAACAAAAAAAATCACCACAAATATATCACCATAAATGGTTATTCGTAAATGATGATTATAATGGATTTAATACGGAAGAATCAAAAGAAAGAAGTTCCAAATGGTTAAAGTTACCGGATATAGAATTCAATAAAATTGGATATAAAAACTATTGGGATACAAACGTTGTCCCACATCTAAACGAAAATAGAACTATGAAAAAAGAATTGATAATTGAAATGAGTTATAGTGATATTAGTCCAGAAGAGATTATGAGAGCTAATAAATCTAGTAGGAGTAGTGGTGCAGTTGGACCTAAAGCAGTAACTCCTCGTATGGTATTGAAATATATTAAAGATACTGGTAATAAAGATATAAAAATATTAGATTTTGGTTCTGGTAAAGATGCCAAACATACTTACTCACTTAGAGAAATGGGGTTAGACGTAACTGCACATGACTTTAGTTCCAACATCAACGATGAACATCATGACCCAAATGCGTTAGATAGAGTTTATGATATAGTATTTGCTAGTAATGTATTAAATGTACAGGGTTCAGAAAATATGATGAGAAGGACTGTAGAGGATATCTTAAAAACTATGACTAATGATAGTATATTTATTGCAAATTTTCCTAGTTCACCTAGATATGGTTTTGAGACTGCAAAAGAAGCAAAAGAAATATTAGAAGATTATTTTGATGTGGTAGTAATACATGGAAGTGATGGTGGTAGAACTAGTAGTCCTGTATGGGCAATGACTAAAAAATAAAAAAATGAAAAAAGTAATTTGTATAAATGATAAACAGTTACCTATAGGTGCTGAAGTTGTAGAAGGTCAAATCTACACAGTTAGAGAATCTTTTATTAATGGGTTCGATCAAAGAGTATATCTAATATCTGGTATAAGAAACAAAGGTAGAACTAAATTTGGTTTACCTTGGAATGGATACAGATCAGATAGGTTTGAAGATATCAATGGAGTAAAAGAAGAACAAAAAGAAGTTGCATATGCACTAAATTAGTATTACATTTCATAGATTACATAACTTTTACAAAAATATATATTTTTTATCTAATTATAAAACTATTTATGAATAAATAAAAAAATGTAATAATATTTCACTAACAATCAATGAAAAATAAAAAAGTAATCTATACCGCAATATTTGGTGAATATGATAAAATTATTGATCCAATTTTCATCCCTAAAGGTTGGGATTTTATATGTTTTACTGATAGTGAAATAAAATCTGAAATATGGGAAGTTAGGAAGGTTGAGGGATTATTTAAAGACCCCACTAGAAATGCTAGAAGATATAAAGTATTACCACATAGATGGTTTAAAGAATACGATTATAGCTTGTGGATAGATGGTAATATTTTATTAAGAGAAGATATTAATGAACTAATACCAGAATACTTAAAAAACGTAAACATAGCAGTTCATAATCATAATGAAAATAAAGATAAAAGAAATTGTGTTTATGAGGAAGTAAAAGCACTTGTTGATTATAGTTTAGGTAATAAAAAATATAAAGACGATCCTGATATAGTACTAAGACAAAAAGATAAATATATCTCAGAAGGATATCCATCTAATAATGGATTAGCGGTTACTATGCAATTATTAAGAAGACATAATGAAAAAGATTGTATTGTTGCAATGGAAAAGTGGTGGGAAGAAATAGATTTTGGTAGTAAAAGGGATCAGTTAAGTTTCAACTACGCATTATGGAAAACTAAAACAAAATTTAATTATTTTAAAGGTGATTCTAGAAATAATAAACATTTTTTACATAGTAACCATAAAGGAAATAAAAAACTTAGCGATGTGTTATTTGAAAATACACCTTATAGGACAGATTTGGATTTAATAAAATCATATAATTCTTTTATGAAATTATTACCTGATGATGGATGGGCAGTTTTTAGAGATGGAGATACATTATTTTTGGATAGTTATTATGGTAAGGTAATAGAAGAGGCTATAAAAGAAAATCCTGATACTGATTGTTTCACCTGTTACACCAATAGAGTTGGTTGTGAATGGCAAGTATATAATGAATATGATGGTGATGATATAGTTAAACACAGAACAATATCAAATAAAATTAAAAATATTTATAGTGGTGAATATTTGGATGTAACTAATAGGGAAGATTTTTATATGAGTGGTGTAGTTATGATTTTAAGTAAAAAAGCTTGGAAAAAGATTGGTGGTTTTAAAGAATGGAGCTCTAAGAAAGGTAGAACATTAGGAATAGATAACAGGTTATATATTGATTTAAGAAATAATGGATTTAAAATTAAGTTGATAAAAGGTTTATATATATATCATTGGTATAGGGGTGGAAATAAAGAAGACAAAAGTCACTTAACTTTAAATAATCATGTGATTACAAATAAAAAACCAAAAAACCAAAAAATAAAAAAAATTACAGTATCTAAAACAGAATCAAAAAATCTTATAGATAAAAAGTTAAAAGATATTACAAAGGAAAAACCAAAAAATATAGTAAAAAATAAACCAAAAATAGATACCAATAAAAAGTTTATTAATATTAGAAGGACAGTTAGGGTAAAATAATATTTCGTACATATTTATTTATATAAAATAATATTATATAAAAAACATAAATATGAGTTTAAATAATAGAAAATTTCTTTTCAGAAGAGTACTGGATGTTGCATCCATAGTATTACTATTGGCTTTTTGTATACTTTATCCGGGTTGGGTGAAAGATGGTTACTTAGATACGTGGTATTTAAAGATTGCAGTAGCGATTGCTGCCTATGGTGGTTTGATTGCAAATGTAGTTTGGGTATATAAAGATGTTAAACGTAGAGGTTGGTAACTTAAAAGTATATCCTTATATTTATAAGTGTGAGAGATATCATTCGTAAAATATTAAAAGAACATAGTGAAGTTGTTATTCCAAACAAGAAAAAAGAATATGTGGATAATGTATTAAAAAGGTGGGAAACTGATCCTATGAATACTAAAAAATTTGTAGAGACTTACGCTATAGATTCTGATATGGCACTTTACATTAGACAAAAAATTGTGGAGGAGTTGAAAAATGTACCTGTAGGTAAAAAAATATGGTTACTTGATAAAGATTTTCCAGATATTATTAGTGGTAATTATGATTTTAAATTTACTATTAACAAAATAACTGATTTTTTTAATCCAAGTACTGAGTTGAAGTCGTTAGATAAAGATTGGGTAAGTAATATGATTTCAAAAGGGTTAGTAGATGATATATTATACGAGGAAATAATGATAGTTACAACAATATATCCTGAAGGAAGTGTCCATATAAACGTACAAGAAGAGGATGATGGGGAATATGAATTAAAAGAATTTTCTATTTATGATGCGTTAAAAGATGATAGTTTTGGTTGGGAAATAGAAGGTGAAGTAAAAGATATTATATGGGAATACATTATGTCTTTTTCACCATTATTATATAAATTGAGACCAGAAATAGAGGTACAATTATTAGCAGATAATGAGTGGGAAGTTGGGTTAATGAGGAAAGGATACGATTAATATTACATTTTTTTTACAAATAGATAACATAGTTTATATGATTATACGTTATTTATAATAAAAAAAACTATGAAAAAGAAATCTTTAGAAGAAAAATTATTAAAGCCTTACTCTGAAAGGGCAATGAAAATAAGGAGACTTATTTTTAATTTATTTAGACCGGTATTACACGACAAATCAACTTCAATATGGAATCAACATATGATGGCATATTTAATGTTTGGTTCTTTTACTATATCTCTTTGTTTGTTACTTTTAGATATACCATATCATTCAATACCTTTTGGTGTGATGTTTACAATCATTCCGATAAGTTGGATATACTTTAAATTTCAACCACAAACATGGGTAGAGATGTATGAGTATGAAAAAGATGCATTTAGACATATATGGAAGTTACCTAAAGATTGGAAACCAACACCACCATGGATTGGTTCAGAAGGTGCAAGTAAAAAACATTCTACTAAATAGTTTTAACTACATATTTATTAATATGAGAGATACTATTCGTAGAATTTTAAAAGAATCATATTACGATCAAGATAAACTTTATAGTAAACTTTATATTGAGAGAAGATTAAGTAATGCACCGTATAATATAAAAAAATATCTAAATAATTTAGTAGAAATAGATTGTATGGACACCGAAGGTAATCCCCATAAGTGTGTAAGGATACCACAAATACTTCATGTTTACTTAGAGGGTAGATATTGATATTTTCTTTTTAATTACTTATATTTAAAAAGTGAAGAAAAAACCAGACAACGTAGTTTTTAATGAAAAGACATCTGAATTTGATGCTAAAAGTATGTCTTATCCTACTAATGTGGGTGCACCTAGTTTTACTCCAGTAATAATAGATGACACCTCTTCTATTAAAGCCACTAAATACTTTAAAACTAAATTAAGTGAAATAGAAAATGAATATAAAAAACTTGTTGACGATTATAAAAACACAACATTGATATATGAATCGGATTATAATTTTGAACCAATAATGGGTGAAACTTACCACTTATATGAAAAAATTGGTGGTAGGTTTCTGAGTTTAATTGCACCCAATGAGTGGGATAAAAAATATTTAGGTTCATATTTATTAACAACGGATGGTAAATGGGAGAAAGTAAATTAAAAATAAAAGATTATCTGTGGATTATACCTATGATAGTTGGTGTAAGTATATTGTGTATTTTATGGACACCAGTAGTTATATATAAATCCATAGTTCACAGTAAATACGAGATAAAGGTAGAGAATAATAATGGAGAGTAAAGCAATTGGGTTAAAGCCCCAAAACATAATAATTTTTTACCTTTTTTCTCGTTTAACGTTTTAAAATGATAATGGAAAAACAGGTTACACTATTTGTGGGTGAAGAAATACAAAATTTCCCATACCTAAAAGAGTTAGACTATCATGTTAATAACTGGTATGGTGGTGATAACTATTATCATCATTATGGTGGTACTAAAGAAAAATCTAATTCTGATAAAAAATTAAAAATAAT
>TARA_B100000963_G_scaffold269671_1_pt1 | contig 15640 bp, 31 predicted proteins | sample TARA_B100000963 | Tara Oceans TARA_B100000963 (sample SAMEA2622097) | marine metagenome | biome: marine biome (ENVO:00000447); feature: surface water layer (ENVO:00002042); material: "saline water (ENVO:00002010), including plankton (ENVO:xxxxxxxx)" | depth 5 m | reverse complement strand
AAGGGTAGTAAGCGCAGTTGGTAAATCAAAAAGAATGACTAAGGCTGCTCAAAAAACTAAAGCTATTGGTAAAGCAATAAAATCAGGAAAAACCTTTCAAAGAATAACCAAACCAATGATAAAAGGTTGGAATGCAATGTCTAAATCAGCAAAGCTTACTCACGCTAAAAAGGTAATGCCCGTAGGAAAAGAACTAAACTGGATTGCTAAAAATGGTAAAGAATCAACCGTTAAAATAGTAAAGTATTTTAAAAATAAAGCCGGTAACTGGATGGTACAGGTTAGAAACATAGGTGCAAAAGGACAAAACGCAGCAGGTGGCTTTTCTGCAAGTCTTGATACGCTTATGGTGCAAGCAGGTAAACCAGGTGGAATTACAATGAAAACTGCTACTAAATTAGCTACAGCAGCAGGTTTAGTTGGAGTTCTTCAAAAAGGTGAAACTGGAAATTTAGAAGGTATAGCAGGCGAAGATGAACAAATGGATGATATGTTTAATCCATACAACCCTACTGAGTTATTAGGATATTATGATCAAACTAATGCAGACCCCGCTAAAGCAATGCGTCAATACAAACAATTTGCCGCTAAAGAATTAGCAACTATGTTATATGATGCAATGGATGGATGGACAGATAATTCTGATGAAATGGCAATAGCTTTAATGATATTAAGTATGGATAAACAAACCGCAATAGACGTACAAAAAGAATATCAAGCCGCTTACGCAGGAAGCAATTTTTACGAAGATGTTATAGCAGACGAACTTGAATCAGATATGGAACAAATAGTAGGTTGTTATTGGGCAGCAATGACTGGTACAGGGCCTTATGTTTCAATGGTTAAACAAAAATTAGCAGCAGCTAAAAAGTAATTTATTAAAACTATACACAGTAGCTAGGTATAATAAAATAAAAGTTTAATTATGACACAAGTTAAAGAAGATTCAAAACCCGTTGAGGAAAAAGTTGAAGCAACTAAACCTGTTGAAAAAACGGAAGATCAACCAAAAGAAGAAAAAAAACTAACACCCGAAGAAACTTTAGAAAAATTAAGGGATTTTAGAAAAAACGGGAGTATATCTTTAGATATTAGCTATTCTGATTTTAAAAAAATTAGAAATACTTTTAAAAACGATATTCCGTGGGAAGGACCTAATCAGGCTTATCTATTAACTATTCTAATGTTAGGGTTAGAAGCTGCCCTATCCACAATGGACCCTAAAAATAAAGAAACTCAAAAAGTTCCATTAAAAAATGACTCTATTGAGTCTATTGCGTTTTTCTTAAATAAAATAAATGGTAAAAATTCTCATTCTGCTCAAAATTCTTTAGGTATGTTTTTTGCTTTACAACAAGCTATTGCTCAATTAAAGCAAGTTGATAAAGAAATAGCTGACCTATCTCCTAAAGAAAAAACAAATGACACTAAATAATAATTTTTTGTTTTTTGTTAAATAAAGCAGATATATAAATAAAATAAACATTAGTAAAATGAAAAGAAAAATTGCTAACTTTAATTCTTTCATGAAGAATAAATTAAATGAAATGGAAGAAATGGATAACGAATTCGCAATGAGCATGGATGCTTATTCAGAAGCGCCTGAAGAAGATATGGAAGATAACATGGAAGAAGATCCAGATCTAGACATGGACGAAGAAGGAGATGAAGAAGAGGAAGAGCTTACTATGGAAGACCTTAAAGCTATCGTTGACGACCTTGAAGAAAGACTATCTGCATTAGAAGGCGGAGAAGAAGAAGAGGAAGAAGGCGAAGAGGAAGAAGAAGAAGGTGAAGAAGAGGAAGGCGAAGGCGAAGAAGAGGAAGAAGAAGCAGACGAAGAAATTTAATTATAGCTAAGTTTTTATACAAAAAAATTAAAGGCACAGATAGCTAATCAATTATTTTTAATTAGCTGTTTGTGCTTATTTAGCTTTATAAATGGACTCTAATAAAATAACATCAATTCCCTTATTTGAAAACTATTGTAAACAATCTACAATAGATAATAAGATTATTGACTGTAATATTGGAGAAAATTCTATTAAATTAAAAGTAGCCTCTACTCCTAAATCTCATTCTATCGGGTATCAAAATGTAAAAGAAGAACCTTCTGATAAAGAAGGAATATTATTTGTATACCCTAGCGAATGCCTTTCATCTTTCTGGATGAAAAATGTAAATTTCCCATTAGACATACTCTTCTTTAATTCAAATAAAGAACTAGTAGGCAATCAAACTATGCCTAATAATAGTTACCCAAAAACTTTTAAATGTAATAAACCCTTTCAATATGCAGTTGAAACAAAAGCAGGTTGGTTTGACAGGAATGGAAATAAAGACATAAAATTATCAATATGAAAACATCATATAATAGAAAAGACTTAGATTGTAAAATATGCGGCGAAACTGTAAATAACGTAGGACTTGAAGCAACTGCGGTCACCTGTTGGAAATGTGTTAATGAACAGCTAAAAGGAATGCCTATTTTTATATCAGACTCTTGTGAAAATGAAGAAAATGAAAACGAGGAATAAATACGTATCACTGTATAATTCATTCAAGTATAATGATTATTATGAAGTATTACTTGAAGAATATTCTAATCAATCTAAATATAAAACATTTAAAAGCTTTGTAGTAAATAAAGCAAAGAGGGTAAAGGATATATCTAAAAATGTTATAAACGCCTTTAAAAAGGAAGGAACAGAAACAACTGACATGCTAAGTGTTTTTAACAGACAGCTTCGTAAAAAATTAAATTTAAAAACTAGAAAAGATGTTCCTACAAAAGAAGAATTAGATGAAGCATTAAATCAATTAAAAGACATACCCAAACTTCTTCCATATGCAATCGTAATGTTAGCAACTCCCATACCTGGTTCCTCAACAATGTATACCGTCTTTGCTTATTTTCTAAAGAAAAGATCTAATGGTAAAATAAACCTGTTGCCAGATTCTTTTGATGACATATTATCAACTAAAGTAGATAACAAAGACTAGTTTTTTGCACATATGTCATATCTTAAATAAAATAAATGACATAATTTCCAATTTAATTTAATGGCACATTTTTTGCAGAGTATACATTAAAAACAATAAACAAATGAGACAAACAAATCTTTTAAAAAATTTCTTTTCAATAGCAGATGAGGCTTTTTATAATAATAAAATACCTTCTTTTTTCTATGAAACTACTAAACTTGAAAATTCAATAGAAGTAGAAATGATTCTTCCAGGGTATACTAGAGATGAATTAAATATTACATCGGATAGTGAAGATTTATTAATAGAAACTAATGAAAAATTTAAAGAAAATAAATGGAAAATACCATTGAAAAGAGCATTTAAATTATCTGATAATCTAGATAGTAAAAATATTAACGCAAAACTTGAAAACGGAATATTAACAATTAGTATTCCAAATAAAGCAAAGGCTAAAAAAAGAAACATTAGTATAGATTAATATTAAAATTTAATTATTTTAAACTAAGGGAATTTTACAATTCCCTTTTTTTATTTAGTTTATTTTAAAACCGTCTATTAAATTCCGGTATAATAAAATATATTACAAAATCTTAATTTAAATGAAGTTAGAAAATAAAAATATTGGAATAGTAGGTCAGGGATTTGTAGGAACGGCCGTTAAAGAAAAATTAAAAGAATCTAAAACAATTTACGCATATGATTTAGATGATTCTAAATGTGGAATATTTAGTACAAAAGATGAATATAAACCTACTGATATTCCACTATTAGTGGATAATTGTGATATAATATTTGTGTGCGTACCTACTCCTATGTATGCTACTGGAAAATGCAACACTGGTATAGTAGAAAATGTTCTTACTGAAATAAATAATTCCACATACACTAGTAATAATTTTTCAAAAAACACAATTGTTATAATTAAATCAACAATACCACCAGGTACAACTGAATCCTTTAATAAAAAATATAAAAACATAGGTATTGTTTTTAGTCCTGAATTTTTAACAGAAGCTAATTCAATTGAAGATTTTAAAAATCAAAATAGAATAATTTTAGGTATAGATTGGGCAGAACATATTAAACCTGTAACAAAGGTTTTTAAAGATGCTTTTCCAGATGCAGAAATAGCTGTGTTAAATACAGCTGAAGCTGAACTTACTAAATATATGACAAATTTATTTTTAGCAACAAAAGTAAGTTTTTTTAATGACATGTATAAATTAACAGAGTCCATTAATAACTCAGAAAATTTAGCTGTTTCTCAAAAAATAAAATTTGACTCTGTTGTAGACGCTACACTGTTAGATCCAAGAATAGGAAAATCTCATACATTAGTACCAGGTCCCGATGGAGATTTTGGCTATGGAGGTCATTGTTTCCCTAAAGACATGGCAGCTATTTTAAGTTTAGCAGATCAATTAGGCGCATCGTTGCCTACTTTATTTGGTGCAAGCACTACTAATTCTATAGTTAGAACAGATAGAGACTGGGAAAAAATGGAAGGGAGAGCAGTTTCTAATGATGAAAAAACTTTTGAACACGTTTTTCCACATGAGCTTTAATAAAAAACACATACCGGCAAAGAAAAACTTTTTAAAAAAAGAGTATTTAAAAATAGGTCATGATAAATTCATAAAAAAATATCGTAAATATGACGCTTTTATAGTAGGAAATTATACAAATTCATTTTTTATAAACTGGGTCATATATGAAAATAAAAAGTACGTATTTATTGTGTATGAATTATGTCAATTTTTATATAGAATAAAAGAATTAGGATTAAAAGGAATAATAAGTAATTTAAATTATAAATTAAAAAAAAGAATAAAATATGTATTGGGTAGCAAAAGTTAAATTTGAATCTATAAACGACAATAACGGTAAAATACAAACCACCAAAGAAGAATATTTAGTTTCAGCTGAATCCGTTACTGAAGTTGAAGAAAAATTAAATACTAAATTTGGAGAAGGAATGTCAGAATTTTCAGTGTCAGGAGTCGCCGAATCTAAAATAATGGGAATAGTAGAATAATGCAAGAATTAATATACCACGACGATATAAATAAACAAGAGGTTGATTTAAATAATCAAGAAAACTTGGCAGACAACGAATTTATTTCAAAAAGAGTTTCTGAAATACGAAACAGTATACAGGAACTATTTAAAGAATTAGACGAGGTGGTATCTATGTGTAATCATAAAGATGGACATGACGTAAAGCTTATAGCAAATAGTAAACTAGATTCAGGAGGTTTAAGGAGAGTTTGTAAAATATGTAAAACACCCATTGGATATGCTAGTAAAAAAGAAGCAGATGAGTGGCAAAAAGACTAATCAAAAAATAAAGTCAAGTAAATCTGAAGCCATATACGATGTTTTTATAAAAACTTTAAATTGCTCTTCTAATTATTATGAAAAGGAAGCTTTTGTATATCATCATTCAGTAGTTTCCCACGATATAAAAAAGTATAGGCTTAAATCAAATGAAAAATGTAATAGCGTTAGTTGGAGTTTTACTATAAGCGCCTGTGAAATGGTACAATTTAAATGCAAAGATGGTACCCCAATGAATGTCTTTTTAGAGTCTATTGCTTTACAAAATAAAGTAAATTCTCTAGTAAATTACATATTAAAAAATTAAAATGCAGGTATTAAAGGTTCCATTAGTAAAAGACTCATTATTTGAAAGAGAGCTAAAAAAATATCTCTTATATAGAATGGACTTATTATTTAAAGAATACAACAATAATATACCTGACACTATTTCATGTAAAGGTCACTTAGGGAAGCATGTATTTAATATTATAACTAGTAATAATTGGAAATTTGGTTCAACTAAAATAGTTCACGAGAAGGGTCCTAATGCAATAGAGATAAGGTTCGACAATGGTATAAGCATAGAAAAAAATTCTAAATTATCAATGGGCACCGGTTCAACTATGGATGGTAGAGTAATTGAAGGATTTATAGATTCTAAAAGCCAGGCTTCTATTATACAATCTTCCATAGATAATAATTTTACTATAGAAAAAATTGTTAACCCCAAGGTTATTATAAAGTTAGAAAAACTATGAAATATCCTTAACTACATAGGCTGTTACTTTGCCTACTCCTTTTAGTTTACTCAATGGTTCACAGGTATGCAATTGAAGTTCAGATAACATTCTTCCAGATCTTTTTCTTTTTCCAGAATAACATTTATGTCTATAGTCTATAATTTCCATTTTATATTTACTATCGTTTAAATACTTTACTATTTTTTCTTCTTGTAATTTATCTAAACTTTCTGTAAAACTAAAAGCCATTTCACCAGATTCAGATACAGTTGATTCCATTCTAGATGCAGTGTTTACCGTATTTCCAAAATAATCCCATAATTTTTTATTTTGAATATTTACTTTCTTTTTATATAAAGGACCCCATGATATTCCCATTCTAATAGTTAAAGGTTTTCCTTTTATCTTAATGGGTTTTTTATAAAGATTTTTTTGTATTTCTATGCCCGCTAAAATGGCTTTATATAATGAATCTTTTCCATCCCAGCCTAACATATAGCTATCGCCTATTGTTTTTATAATATCTCCACCGTGCTTTGGAACTATTGTTTCCATTCTTTTTTCATGTTCTTTAAGAGCGTCAAACATTCCATCTTTATGTAAGTTCCAAAGTTTAGAACTACCCTTGACGTCTGTGAATAAAATAGCTTGATCTTTTTCTTCTAGTTTATCTAAATCGGATACGCTTTCAAACAATTTAAAAGATGTTATCATGTTCATTATTTTTATTTTATTTATCTTAAATTAATATATTATTTTAAATGAATTACGCGTATAAATAATAAAAAAGGTTTTTATAAATGAAAAATTATCTTAAAGACTTTAATAGTTTTAGCATAAATGAAATGGCAAGTACTCTTTCTAAGTTAGGATTGCCTAAAAAACTAATTAGAGTAATACATAGCCTACCTGATACTATAGAAAAAATTAGCCCTTTTGCATATGCAACAGCTAGACAAAGAGGAGCAGAACTTCCTCCTATAGGCGGAAATAGACCTAGTCATGAAGTAGAAATAATAGAACATTTTAGAATGAGAAAAACTCAATTGCTAGGTAATCAATATGGAACGTATCCAGCTAAACAACCAGGTTGGCTTGCAGAAAAACCATGGGGAGATCATAGTATTCTTCTAGCTGTCCCTGAGCCAGGTGGAAAATACGCAGGAGAAGATCCTAGATATGACTACATTTATAATAAAGAAAGTGCATTTGACGATAGAGGAGCTGGAAGAGGAAAAAAATATAGAGTTATTACCATGGGAAAAGATGGTAAAATACTTAGAGACTGGGCTGCTTTTCAAGGCAAAATAACATATCCTGCAAATCCAGAAACTGGAGAAAGAATGTATAGAAATGATTTTAAAGATTATCCAACCGCAGCAGATGGTAAAATAGACGTTTACGTATTAGATACTGAAACAGTTGGAACCGAAAGAGAAAAAAGACAATTAGGACCCGGTAAAGGATTTGATTGGCACGATGTTCCAATTGGAAAAGCAAGGGCTAAAAAAAGAGAACGTGTAAAATCTAGACAAGTAACAGCTTACACTTTTATAGATGATTTTGCTGAAAGATTTGAAAAAATTCTTTCTTCTATTTTTGGTAAAAGAAAAAAGCAAGCTGCTGAAAAATATGCAAGTTTAATATTACAAGATGATGCAGATCCAACAGAATTAGCCAATCTATCTAAAGTTATACATGAAGAACCTAATGTAATGGATAATATTATTAAATATTATGAAAAATTCTTGAAATATCTTAAATTGAATGGAGACTATGGACATGCTTCACAAAAAGAACTTCATGATGCAATGTATGTTAGAAACATGGAAGAACTCGCTTCAATAGAAGACATTGTAAAAGTTCATGGAAAAATGAAAGCACTTAAAAATTTCGCAGAGTTTATATTAACAGGTGATGTAAATGACATTAATAAAGAAATGGAAAAAGCAATTGAAGAACCTGGAGCTCAAATGAGAGACGATTTTGAAGACATGTTAGATTTTGATTTTGACATGGACAACCCCGCTCCATATAACCCTAACGAGGAAGATGACGAAATAGACATATGAAACATATAAAACTCTTTGAAAATAAAGAAAACAATATATTAAAACCATTGTTTGAACTTAAAAGAGTTGGTGTAGAGGCAACTGCTCTTGGAAAAATGAAAGATGGTGCTAATCTTATTTCTAATTATTTGGAAAATAACAAAAATGAAATAAGAAATGCTCTTGATTTCTATACTTCATGGACAATGAGTCAACATGGCGGATTTACAAGACAAATAAGTGTTACAGATTTATTATATCCCTTCTTTATAAAATACAGTAAAGAAATAGAAGAGGGATTATTTAGCAAAGAATACGCTAAAGATTCTGATTTAGACATACCATCAGATGCAGAAGATATGTTAAGTTCAGATGATTTTGAATTAGATATTTAATTACAATCTTTACAATTAGAGTTAGAATTAGAACTAGATTTACCTTTATTTCCTGTAGCGTATTTTACACCCATTATTGTACCTATTATACTAAATGCATTTGTTAATAGTATACCAAACATGTTGCTCCACGTGTTTCCTATTAGCTGTGTTTCTTTATCATAATATATAGAAAACATATAAAGGATTGTTGTAAATAAACCTACTCCTATTATAATAGCCAGTGCTATTTTTACTATGACAGTTACTAGTTCAAATTGTGTCTTTTTTTGAAGAATGTCTAAGTCTTTTAATGCATTTTGTTTAGAATGCTCGGCTGTTTTTAGAGCGTTTTCTAATTTAGAATTTGCTTTTTCTACACTTTGCGTTGCGCTTTTTAATTGCTTATTTTGAGCTTGAACTTGCTTAGTTATGTCTAAACGTTTTCTTTGTTTTTCTTTTTGTAAATTAGTTGCTTTTTTTACATACTCTTCTAAGTTTTTATCATTTTCAGAATCTATCAATTTTAAAACATTACCTTCTATGTATATGCTTTTTTCTTTTCCTACTTGTAAAAGCTTTTCCTTGGTTTCTTTACAAAAAGTTATTTTCATCATTTGTATATCTTAAAAGAATTTGTTCTATCTACGTAACCCGGATAGTCTTTAAGAAAATCTTCTAATCTAGGCTCTATTTCGTCAGATTTAATTATCCAAAATTGAGCACCTGCGCTTATTGCTCTTGCCTGTTCTTCCTCCTCGTCGCTCGATGATATTATTCCTACGACTACATGATTTCCATAGTTAAAATTAATACGTCTAATTAATTCTATTCCATCGAAGGAGGAACCTATCATATTTAAATCTACAAAAACGCATGACGGTTTTTCATGTTTCTCTATTCCATCAAACCATTTTTTAAACATTTTTTCTGCACCGTCTGCACTATTAATAGCCCTTAGGGATAGTGTTATATCTAATAAGCTACACGCGTCCTCAAACACTAAATGAAACAAATCTTCATCATCAACTAACATTATAGAATCAATCATAGTAATTTAAATATTATTATATTTATTTATCTAAAGATATTTCTAGTTTAGTCCCTTTTCTACTTTTTAAAAGATTTAATTTCCATCCATGCTCTTTTATTATCGCTATACATATGTTTAAACCGAGCCCGCTTCCAGATTCTTTATTATTGTGCTTTCGGGTATATGGCTTTGAATATTCTTCAAATTCTGTTTTACTCATTCCTCTACCGTTATCTTCTACTACAATATTTCCTTTTTTTCTGTATATTTTAACTAATTTAGTATTGCTATCGTTATATTTTAAACCGTTTCTTATCAAATTATCAATTGCTGTACAGAATAAAGACCCATTAACTATTTCTTCTCCTAATTCCGATAAAGATACGCTACTAGAATAGGCTGTGTTTTTTAAATAACTTTTTAATATACTGGTTAAATCTAGTTTTTGCACTTCCATTGTAGATTCCTTTTTAACTAAATTTGTAAATTCTTTAACTCCATTATATACTTTTTGAGAATGTGTAAGCCCTCCTTTTAATAATTTCATAGGCCCTTCAAACATTTTATTCAAGTCTTCTATATCTATATTATTTTCTTCAGAAAATTTAACAAGCCTTCTTTCGAATGAAGATATTCCTCTGGGAATATATGTATTTATTCCACTATGCATATCGTGTCTTAATATTTTAGAAGCATGTTCTAGATACGAATTTTTTCTTTCAAGTTCTATTTTTTGATTTATAGAATCACTTATATCGTTGGCTATTTTAAGTACTTTTACAACTTTACCTTTTGAATTTACTATAGGATTATATGTTCCGGCTATCCAAAAATGAGAACCATCTTTTTTTATTCTCATATATTCTCCATATTTAGAATTTCCATTTTTTATATCTTCCCAAAACGATTGATATTTTTCGTTTTCTTTCCATTGATCATCTTCCATAAATATTGTATGATGTTTACCCTGTATTTCATGAAGGGTTGGATACCCAGTCATTTCTAAAAACTTATTATTTGCGTTTATTACAAATCCATTTGTACAAAATTCAACAGTTGCGCTAGATTGATTTATGGCTAACATAATACCTGTCATTTCCTCTTCCTTGTTTTTAAGTTTTTCTAAAGAATCATATAGATCTGTTAAATCATGCCTAACTGACATAAAACCAATATGATTATTTTTTTCATCAAATTCAGCCATTATCCATGAATCAACTGTGTAATGCTTACCGTTTTTTTTACGATTTATAATTATTTCATTCCATATGGCTTTATGTTTCACGGTTGATGTGTACATTTTATTCCAAAAATTTAAATCATGCTTTTTAGAACTTAACATAGAGTGATTTTTACCTAGTAACTCATGAGGCTTATATCCTGACGAATCGCAAAATATTTTATTTACATGTGTTATAACACCGTTTTTATCTGTTTTAGAAATTAAAGATGATTCGTTTAATATATTTTCAATAGTATTTCTTTTAATAGTTTCTATTCTTTGTCTCTTAATTATATCTTTAATTATTATCAACAATAAAGGCATTGATGATAATATACATACAAAACCTATTGATGAAACAGCATGGGTAGGTTTTATTAAGTCAAAAGCTAATAAAGTTTGAAGTATTGAAAATAATATCATTACTGTTATTAATAAAGTAATACTTACTTTAGATCTAAGTGTTAGGTTTTTAAACATTTTTTATAAAAATCTTATTTTAATTATTTATATTAAAACCTATATTTTATATTTCGTATAATATCTAAAATATCCATGAATAAATGAAAAATGTATTAGTAACAGGAGGCGCTGGTTTTATAGGTTCAAATTTAGTTAAGCACCTACTTAAGGAATATAAAGAAGTTGAAAAGATTGTTGTTTTGGACAATATGTTTACGGGCAAAGAAGAAAATAAGGTTGACCACAAAAAGGTCATATATATTGAATCTCCAACATGGGACATCGATAAATTTTTCTCAGATAAAGAAGGTCTTTTTGATACTGTTTTTCACTTTGGCGAATACTCAAGAATTGTTAAGTCTTTTAATGATAGCAAATATGTTATGAAAACCAATCTACATGGAACAACCTGCGTATTAGAAAAATGTAGAAAATGGAAATCTAAATTAATTTATTCCGCAAGTTCATCAAAATTTGGAAACGATGGAAAAGATGAAAACTTAAGTCCATATTCTTGGGTTAAGTCAAAAATTGTCGAACTAATTAAAAACTATAATGATTGGTATAATCTACAATATGAAGTCTGTTACTTTTTTAATGTATATGGTCCAGGGCAAATATCAACGGGTGATTACGCAACTGTTATTGGCATATTTGAAAATCAATACTTAAATGGAGAAAAAATGACTGTCGTAAGCCCGGGCACACAAACTAGAGACTTTACGCACGTATATGATGTGGTTAGAGGCGTAGGTAAAGCCGCAAATATAGGAATGAATAAAGAGTGGCACCTAAGATCTGGAAAGAACGTGTCTATTATAAACGTAGCTGATATGTATAGTAGAGGAGATTGGCAATTAATACCTGAACGCAGGGGTGAAAGGTTTACATCTGAGGAGTTTCCATCTGATACTAATAAAGTACTTCAATGGGAACCTCAAGAGTCATTAGAAGAGTGGATAGAATCAATACGCAAGTGTAAAAACTCAAAGGCTAAACCTGAGAAAATGATTAACTAAATGAAATTTTGGAAAGTTTACATATTATGTTGTTCTGATGGTACTTATTATACAGGCATAACAACAGACATACAAAGAAGATTGAATGAACATAACACCGGTAATGGTGCAAAATACACTAAAAATAGAACCCCAGTTTTATTAGAAGAATTTAAATCTTTTAATAGTAGATCAGAGGCCACTAAAGAAGAAATTAGAATAAAAAAATTAACTCGAGCCAAAAAAGAAAAACTTATAGGTGAATGGAGGGTCTCTAGATTAAAAAAAGAATATTTGATAAATAAGGAAGATATCTAGTTATTTTTTTCAAAAATGTTTAGTATAATATAATCGACAACAAAAAGCTAAACAGATTTATTATGAAATCTCTACATGAAAAAATATTAAAAAACGAATATAACTCTTTTGAAAATAAAAGATTTAGAACAATTGCACAAGGTCGTAATATTATAGAAAAAACTACTGAATATACGTCTAACATGAGAGATAAAGAAAAAACCTATATGGGAAGAGGTTCTAAAGCAGGTTTTATAGATAAAAACGAAATATACAATCAATTCATAGATTTAGCTAAAGACGATGGTAAATGGAGCAATGTATTTATAGACGATAAATTTATAGAAACATGGAAAGATATTTCAAAAAAAGAAGAAATATCAAAGTGGAAAGAAGGTAAAAAAGGTTTAATAATTAGACTATTTGTTAAAACACCAGAAGCCCCTTATTATTTAGGGTATGGAATATATTACTATGTAGGAACCTCAGCTAATGGTGTTCTATGGAAAAAAATGAATTATTTTGCTTAAAAACTCACCTACTCAAAAAGAATATGATCATGTTACTTTAATTTTAAAAGAAGCAAATAAACATGGTTTAGAAATAGAAGTAAAAGAAATGGCAGAAAAAATAATTAAAGATAACCCAGATATAGACATAGTTTCTGCATATCAGAATGCATTTAATAATTGGATAAAATAAAGTAAAATGAATAAAACTAAAGAAGTACCAAGCTGGTTTACGGGAGAAATATACCAAAAGGGAAAAGTTGTAAAAAATCCATATAGCGGTAGAACAATGGAGTTAGATGCGTTAGAGCTTAGTATATATGATTACATAATAGGTTTAAATAGTATTATACAAAGTATGGGAGGAGTAATGGACCCTAGAACCGGAAGATTTCAAGTTGAAATGGCAAAGGGTTTATCCTGGTTTAGAAACAACAATGCAGAAGCCTACATGGTGTTACTTGATTAATATGAGTTTAAAGGATCAGTTTAAATATGTAAATAAAATAGTTATCACTTGTAAAACCAAGCAGCAAAAAGATAATGCGTATAAATGGGCTTGGGAGTGGTCTAAAAGAGCAAAATTTAATTACCCCGATATTATACACAGTCATACTGATTTATTCTTAGACGTAATTAGAAAATGGAATTTCTTAAATAAAAAATTAGAAAAATGAATAGAAAAATATTTGAGGAAAATATAGAATTTTTTACCAAAGAATTTTACAAAGGAAATTATACTCTAAATGAATTAAGACATCGGTTAATCCAATTTCGAGATGCTAACTTATATGGAACAAAATATATGAAGGATTATGGCCGTTTAAGAGCTGAAAACACAGCCTTTTTTTATGACGATTTCGTAAATAAAACAGTAGAAAAAATTTTATTAAATAAAAAATATGAAAGCAAAAGCATACAAACAAAAACCTAAAAGAAAATTTGACTTATCTCATAGGGGTTACGAAATTATCAAAGAGGATAATCAGTATGTAGCAATGATAGGTCCTCTTAAATTAAGAGCAATGGAAATTGAAGATTTAAAAAAACAGATTGATAAAATTAGAGACTTTTAAAAAAAACAATATGAATTTCGAAAGATTAAAACGATATATTACATCAAAATATAGTAAACAACAGGGTATGGTTTCTCCTCAAATAAAACCATATAAAGCAGGAACTGCTAATATTGAAGCCAAGCTAATGGAAAAAATATGGCTTTGCGGCGCAATGTACTTAAGAGTATTTGGAACGGCTGAAAATCTGTTGACCGGTAAAACATATAGTCATTTAATAGATAACCCGGACCCAGGATTAGCTAATATAGATTCAACAGATTGGACCCAGGAGGATTGGGCCAGCTATACTAAGAATTGGAATTATTATATAAGTAATATAATTGAGTTAGAAAAAGAGTGTGAAACCATGTCAAAGCTATTAGAAAAAACCGTAAATGCTAAACGTTTAGAGAGTGCTGATGAGGTAGAAGACGACAATTCGCACGCTGAAATATTAGGCCGCTGGCATTTTGACAGAAAAGCTAAACAGAGAAAAAGCAATAGGAGATGATTAAAACTAAACTAATCAAGCAGTATGCTGATGATATTTCTTTTAGACTATTAGCTACTAATAAAACCATAGATCAACCATGGTTAGAGGAAAAATTAGAACAACTATGTTTAGATATGTCTAAGATAGATAAAAACTCAAAAAAACTAAAAAAAAATGAGCAAAAAGTCTAAAAAACCCCAGAGTAACCAACAATTAATGGATGATATACTTAAAGATTTAAGTGAGATAAATTCATACCTGGATAAATTACTTGAAAAACAAAATAAATGAAACAAGGCTTATTTGAAACTAGGTCAAGGAGTATTCTTCGTAAATGTGTTTTTCGCTTAAACATATGGAAGTGGCAATTCAGAATTTATAAAAAAGCCAAATAGGCTCGAGTGGTGGAATAGGTAGACACGCAAGACTTAAAATCTTGTTCCCATTTGGGAGTGCGGGTTCGATTCCCGCCTCGAGTACACGCCGGACCGGTAGCTCAGTTGGATAGAGCAACTGCCTTCTAAGCAGTAGGTCGAAGGTTCGAATCCTTCCCGGTTCACTACAAAACTAAAAAAATGATTAAAGAAAAAAAACATCCTGCAGTTTCAAGAGCACCGGCGAAAACAATAGATTTAGAATATTTTAAAAAATATGTTGAAACTTACGATTATACCGATTTTGAATATAATGAAACATTTATAAAAGATATGATTTATGGTATTGGTTTAGCCGTTAACGGTGATAAGTTTAAAATGGCTGATGGGTATAAAAGATTTGAAAATTTCTTATTAAATGAAATTATAAAACAAAAAGAAGATGAGACACGAAGATTACGTTAGAGATATGGACTGGGCTTTATCAAAGGGAATTACTATTGGTATTTTTATAGGAATTGTCATAAGTATTTTATTATATTCAATAACTAAATTATAAGATGAGTAAATTTTTAAAGTGGTATAATTATGAGGACAACCATATGTACCCAGTACCATCTAACAAACAATTATTTTGGTTTATAATAATTATGATGACTTGTTTTGTTATGAAAATAGTACAAATGACAAAGCTTTAAACTAAAATAAAGATGAGTAAAGAA
>TARA_B100000963_G_scaffold33927_2_pt1 | contig 15649 bp, 8 predicted proteins | sample TARA_B100000963 | Tara Oceans TARA_B100000963 (sample SAMEA2622097) | marine metagenome | biome: marine biome (ENVO:00000447); feature: surface water layer (ENVO:00002042); material: "saline water (ENVO:00002010), including plankton (ENVO:xxxxxxxx)" | depth 5 m | reverse complement strand
GAATTGGTCTATCCCGGCGCCCCAGAAGTCAGTTTCGCAAACCCCACCGAATTTCTTGTTTCACAACTTAAATAACCTTGCCATGAAATCTTCCTTTAAGACACCAATCCTCAGCCTCGCTTGCGCTACCCTCTTTGTGTATCCGCTATCCACCCTCCTCGCTCAGGATGGCGAGGCCACGGACGTGCGTGTGACTCATGGTCCGCTTCTCGGACGCCCCGGTCCCGATACCATGAGCCTGTGGGTTCGAACGGAAAAACCCGGTGAGGTCAAGGTCTTCTATGGAACGGAAAAAGGTCATTTGGATCACCAGGCGTCGCTTGTGACGACCGATCTTGCAAAAGACCGCACCGGGATCATCACGCTGGACAAACTAAACTCCAACACCCGTTACTACTACCGGATCGCCGACCATCAACTGGACGGTTCCTTCCGCACCCTCCCCAAGGCAGCCGATTTCAGGAACCCCGAGGGCAACCCCAAGGGTCTCTTCAACTTCAAGTTCGAGTTTGCCTGTGGAAACAACCAGAATGGCAACGGGAATAGCGCCGGCCCCACCGTTCCCGTATTTGACACACTCAATGCCAAAGTCCGTGACGAAGTTCACTTTGCGATTCTGAACGGTGATTGGCTCTATGAGCAAAGAAGGGACTACCCTCCCGAATCATGGCTTCACCAAGTGGGATTGGATTCCATGGAGGAAGCTCCCCGAGTGGTCCGTAAGGCTCCCTCGATCGTCGGGGTTTGGGAAAACTACAAGGTCTTTCTCGAAAGAGGTAAGAACCTCAGCGAATGGCATCGGCACGTCCCGAGCTTTTACACTGCGGATGACCATGAATTGCTCAACGACATTTACGGAGCTGGTGAAATCGGTTACGTCAACCGGAGAGCGGTGTTCCGGGATATCGGTACGCAAGCTTGGTTTGATTACCTCGCCTGGGCCAACCCGGTGAAACACGACCGACCCGGATGGTTCGGTACGGGTTCATTTGAGGCAAAGAGTGACGTTCTCGAGGACACTGAAGCCGACTTCACCAAACTCGACTTTGAGGCGTTGGCCAATCTTCACGTTCACTGGGGAACGCCAACCGCGGGTGTGCCTGATGCCAAACTCGATGCCGAACCGGGGAATCCCAATGCCGCCGTCTATGAAATTGCGGAAGTCCTCGGCCCTACCCGGCTGCGCATCAAACCGGCGGCCAAATCAAGCGGTCAGGCAAGCTATTCCATCGGACGCAGATGCTATGGGAAGTTCAGCGTTTCGAATTGTGATTTCTTTCTCCTTGATACAAGGACCCATCGAAGCCTCCATAACGTCGACCATCCGGATAATCCAAAGGCAACGATGCTGGGTAAGCAGCAACTCAACTGGCTCAAGGAGGAAACGGGCAAAAGCAAGGCGGACTTCCTTTTCATCGTATCTTCGGTTAACTTCATGGTTCCACACGTAGGGAGCGGAGGAGGAAACGACAAGCAGGCAACCATCAAAAAAGACGATGCATGGACCGTATTTCTTAAGGAAAGGGAGGAACTTATAGAACACTGGGACGGACTGGATAAAGGAGTCTTCGTGCTTACGGGAGACTTGCACAACAGCTTCGCCATCAAGATCACCGATAACGTCTTCGAATTCGCCAGCGGTCCGCACAACTCCATCAATCACGCTCCGGCCAAAGACGAGGGGGATCGTCCGGCCAACGGAAAGTTCAAGTATGGCCCACGGTCATGCGACATTCGCTGGAGCAGTTACGCCATGGATGACATTCCCAGAGCTCACCGAACCTTTCCCCATTATTGCGTAGTTCAAATCAGTAACGTCTTCAATAATCCGGTGGAACGCGGAGGCGAGCGTTGGTTTGCCTTTCCTCACCCTCAGGTGATGTTTCATTTTCATGACGCCTACACCGGGGACTTGCGCTACTCCGAATCCTACGTCCTGGGTCTGGACTGATTTTTTCGAAGAGTGGCGATTGGTAGGTTCACTGCCTGAGAGCTTGGTACTTACCTTCTACGTGGAGAATCTCACCAATCAGCTTGTGAACCAAATTGCCTTCCAGGACGAATTCGTTTTCGGATTTGGAAACGCAGCGACGCTTCCAAATTAGATTGTCCCCGAGGCGCAGGGTTACGTATCCGTCTTCCTTGACCTCCCGGGTGTAACCGTTCAAATACGCCCATATGCCCAGAGCCGGGTGACCTTTGAGCGCTACCGCAGTGGCAGGTTCGTAAGTGGGCAATTTCATTTCATCCTCCATCTCGGATAAGCGACGCAGACGAAGGTTGCGAAACTCGATGGGAGCTCCCTCCGACTCCAGGCAAAGGTATCCCGAAGCGGGAGAAATTCCATCTCCTCCCGAAACTTCAACTCCGTTGACCCAGAGACGGACCTCTCCACCCACTGCTCGTACGTAATAATGGTTCCAATGGTTGATGCCCAAGGTCGTCTCCTGAGAGGGAAAACTGCGTTTACCATTGGGTGCGACCGGTGGAAAAGGCCTCATTTTCACCGGACCTACGGGAAAAACGTCTCCATGGCTGGTGAACCAGTCAGATGGTTTTTGATACGCCTTCTCATAAAGTTCGGCATAACCCAAATCCAAAACTTGAACCTCAATTCCATGGGGTAGACGACCATGCCCAGCGGCCAGTTTGGCGATGCTGTTTGGCGTTGCCCAAACGAATACTCCGGAGTTGCCTCCCTTTTTCTTGTGTTTCCATTCGAGCAAAAGTTCAAAATCTCGAAGGGGTTCACGGAAACGAATCACGCCCGTGGGCTTACCCGTGCAATAGGCATGCCCCAATTCCCACCTCCAAGTATCCTCCATGCAATTGACGTTCAGGAAATCATTTCCGGTCAGGACCTGCCAACCCGATTCGTTTCCGATTGGCGGAACCGGTTCGTCCAGGTGAGGTGTGGCGGGCGGGGCTTCCGAGCCCGTGGTTTGCAGATAGACCGCCAGATCGACAAGATCCTGATCGCTCATTTCCATTTCAGCGGCAGAAGGCATCCAGGATTCGTTGAGGTATTCGACTTTGGCTCCGGCCCTTCGAAAGAGGATTTTACGAGTCTCCCCCCCCATAATCTTCAATTTGAGCGAACCCGCGTGCCAACTGTAGTTGGAAAGAAAGCCCTCTGCCGTCTGTCCCGTCTTTTTCGAAACCAAGCGTACCGGCTTCTCATATCCGTGAGCCAGCTTTTCGTCGGGATATACGATCTCCCTGACGATTTCCTCGATGGTACGTTCCTTGCCCCAATGAGTCAGATCCGGGCCAAATCCCACTCCGACCCCTTCTATTTTGTGGCAAAGATAGCATTTCGCGGCAACCGACTTACCCGCTGCAGGATCTCCTTGCAACAGGGCGATCTCCGAGGGTTTGGAAACTTCGCTGACTGCTCCGAACACTTGGGGGACAAGATAACTGCTTTCCATCAGTTCACCCTGCAAATCATTAAGGTCCTTGCGGATAATTTCCTCAATGGTTTGCTGGTAATAACGAGCCTTAAAGTCGGGCAACTTCCCCAAAGCCCGAAGGCGGGTGATCCGGTCGAGTCGTTCCTCTTGGTTCCGAAAACTGGCGAAGGCCATGGCAAGGCGGCGAAACTCATCCACCGGCGGTCTTTGAGCGCGCAAGCAGATGTCCAGGGCTCGGATCGCCTCCGGTGTGTGCAGTCGCCAAGCGAGGTTTTTGGCTTTAGCCGACCAAATTGCCGGCACAGGGTGCTTCAGCGAAACCAACTCCCGGAAAACCTCGGCCTCCTTTCCCGAGAAGGCAATGCCCAAAGCTTCAAGATAGTAGCGGTTGCTTCCATCGTAAGAGTCGATCAGTTCGGAAAGGATCTCGGAGCAATCCTCGAAAGGAAAAGGTTTCAGGCTAAGCGCCACTTCCCGGCGAACCGAAAGAAACTTGGAGGCGGCGGATTCGGCGGCGCGCTCCAAGAGACTGATTGGATCCGCCAGACGCAGAGCCCGGTAAGCCACCACGTGAGCCTGCTCCCCCTTTCCATCATCCAAATGGGATTCCACCACTTTCCGCCCATCCTCCCCCAACTGGGCGAGCACCCACATAGCCCGTGAGGAAAGAGCAGGATCCTCGTCGTTCTCCTTTAAAAAGGCCAAGACCGCCTGAACCGCCCCTTGCCCTTTTTTCACCAACTGGGATGCGGCATGACTACGGACGTTGACGGCCGGGCTCTCCAGAGCGGACAGCAGACCATCCACCGAATTAAAGTCAACCTCGGGAAACTTGAGTAAGGCGCCATCCTTACGGCTGATCCGATAAATGCTGCCACTGACCTGATTGGTTCCCCGACTGGTATCATTGTAAAAGTCAGCCAGAAACAAGGAGCCATCCGGAGCGAGGGCGAGATCGGTAGGAAGAAAAAATTCACTTTTACGGTCTTCCTTTAACCGGATCAGTGGCTTTTGTTTTCCCATTTCCAAATACCCATCCTTCCATTGGGGCAAACAAGCCATCACTTCCTTCCTTACCATACAGGCGACCAGGTACGTTCCCGCCAAGCCAAGGGCGTTGTCTTCAACGTAAACGTTTCCTGTCGGTGACCCGGCTCCGTAAACGTTTCCAGGAGGAAACGCCCCCGGATAATTCTCCCGCCAATGAGAACGAGAGAAGCGACGACTCTTGCTCCATCCCGCCGGTTCCTCCCAGGTTTTCGCCACCTCTTCCCATGACCGGCTTCCATCAGTCAAGTCCGCATATCCCATATTGGCTCCTTCCATCACCCAACTTATGCGAGCATGAGCCGGGTCATCGTTATCACTTTGAAGCAGATCTCCCTGAGAAGTGACGAACATATCGTGCGAATTCCGCATATTTTCTCCCGTTGGCGTTAGCCCCGTGCCGTCCGGATTGATCCGCATACTCATCCCTCCGACGTAAACCTCGCCATCCGAACTTTTTGAGCCAATGGCCTCTGGGTATCCGTAATACGATGCGGCCACAAATCGCTTCCCATCCTTCGTCGTCAAGTCGGCCCCGCAATTCCCAAAGGAGAAATGCCATTGCCCGCTGGGCCCTCCCACAACCCCATGAACGGAATGATCATGGTTCTTGTTTTGAAAACCATCCAAAAAAACTTCTCGACGATCGATCTTCGGATCAAAGACCGCATCTCTGTCCACGTCGGTGTAGACGATAATCGATGGCGTTGCGGAAAGAACGATTCGATTATCGAACACCGCAATGCCCAACGGAGCATGACGAATTTCCTTCTCCGTAACGAATACGTGGGATGAGTCAGCCTCCCCATCCCCATCCTGGTCTTCCAGGACCATGATGGATCGGCCCTCTTCAATTCGCAAACCTCTCTGGTAGTCAATGCCCTCGGTCAACCAAAGCCTACCTTGGGCATCAAAATCCATGGCGACCGGAGAATAGATCAACGGTGAACGAGCCCACAACTCAATGGTCAGGTTCTCATCGATAAGTTCGAAGGCTTCCACCGGGACGCCCTCGATCGGACGGTCTTCCATGGCAAACCGCATCCGGTCCGGAGCTGCCATTCCGAGACTCGCGAAAAGACAGAGATTTAAAAGACACAAAAGCGAAGAGGGATTCATTATGATTCTCCTATTTCAAATTCCGACGTTAACCAACCCGTGAAATCTCCCAAGAGCCAATTAGTCAAGGAAGCTCTCCTTCTCTTCCGCCGTGGGCACTCGGCAACTTTCCAGCTTTCCGAAGAGTCGATATCGGTTGAACGCAACCAGATCGTACATTCCATCCCGCAGGAACGAAGGTATGACCAGAAAAAAAGAGGACAGTTTCCAGAGGCCACCAAGGTCGCAGAGGATGCGGATGGCGGCGCTGGACTTGTAGAAAATCCGATCTCCCGAAATCAACACCACCGAGTCCAAGCTTTTGACCGCTTGTGGAACTCTGCTTTGGGCAAAATTACCCTGAAGCGTGGCAAACTTGAATATTTTTCCCCGTTTGCGGCGAAGGACGAAATCGACCCATGCATTGCAAAGACCGCAGATGCCATCGAAAAGAATGACCTTCTCAAACTTTCCCTCCATGTCTGGAGGATAGCGATGCCTTTTCCGGCTGCCAACCCTCAATTCCGCGTTCGGTCAGGAAAGGATTCTTACCGAGAAGGGCAATGAGCTGAGCCCGGTTGCCTACCTAAAAAAAGAGAAATCCATTTGTCCGCACATTGACTCGGTTAAGCTCCAAAGCTAGAGTACAAGGCAAGAATCGGTCATATGTCATTATCAAAACCCGTAGAGTGGAAATCCCACGCGACTCTTTTAGTCGCTCTCTTTGCTTGCCTTCCCATCCTGGCCAAGTCGAGCTTCGAAATTGCCTTGGAAAACTCAAAGACTCACTGGGCTTTTCAGCCTATCGCTCAGCCAAGCATTCCCTTGGCTTCGGAAAACCTTCGAGCCATCGATGCGTTTGTCCTGGAGCGATTAAGGCAACAGAATCTTTCTCCCGCTCCACCCGCCAACCGCAAAACCTTAATTCGTCGCCTATATCATGACTTGCATGGATTAAAACCAACCCTTGAGGAAATCGATCGATTCGTTGAAGACAAGAGCCCCCAAGCATACTCCGAACTCATCGACCGTCTTTTGTCTTCCCCGCGGTTCGGTGAACGGTGGGGACGACATTGGCTGGACGTCGCCAGGTATGCCGACACCAAAGGGTATCTCGCGGGAGGAGAAAGCCGAAGTTATCCCTTCGCCTACACCTACCGAGATTGGGTGATCAAGGCTTTGAACCAAGACATGCCCTATGATGACTTCATTCGCAAACAGCTGGCCGCCGATGCCCTTGTCCCTTCTCCCAATCACCCCGACTTGGCAGCCCTCGGTTTTCTCACCGCAGGTCCCCGCTTCCTCAACCGCAAGCAACTCATCATCGATGACCGGATTGACTTGGTGACCCGTGGCTTGATGGGATTTACCGTAGCCTGCGCCCGTTGTCATGATCATTTCCATGATCCCGTCCCTCAAGAGGACTATTATTCTCTTTACGGTATTTTCAACGCTTCCAGCGAACCCGAGGAACTCCCTTTGATTGGTTCTTCGAACGAAGATTCCAAACTTTATCTGGAATTCAAAGCCGAACTTGAGAAACTTCAGCATCAAGTGGATGATTATCTCGCCGAACAACTCCAATTCGCCCAATCCGAAAAGGGAATCATGGCTTATCTGGAACTTACTCTGGAGGGTTCTCATCTGAATGAGAATGACTTCGAAGCTCAGGCCGCCAAAAGAAAGCTTTTCCCCAAATTGGCCAGGGCTTGGCGAACCTATCTCGAAGTAAAATCGAAAGGAAAGGTTTCCTTCCTGACTCCACTCCTCTCCCTTTCACGGTCAAAAGACGCAATATCGATGATCGCTCAATGGAAAAAGAACGATAATCCGTCCTTGCCTGCCTTTCTTCGCTTCAAGCTTCAAGGCCCGCAACTCGTGGGATTGACTGAAGTGACCCAGTGGTATGCAGAAGCCTTGTCGCAAGCCATTCGGCGAACCAAAACGAGTGATTCGAAAAAGGGAATCGAGCATGCCGTCACCGCATCAAACTTCCCCGTCCATCTTTCCTCCGCCGAACTGGAAAAGCATTATGACACCAAGGTCCGCAACCGAACCAACGCCTTGAGAGCAAAAGTGGAAAAGCATCGGGCCGAACACCCGGGTTCCCCTCCTCGAGCCATGACCCTTCAGGATAACGCGAAAATCAGCGAACCTCGAATCTTTCTGCGCGGAAACTTCAATAACCGTGGAGATCAGGTACCGAGAAGGTTTCTCGTTGCCCTTTCTCCTGCGGATCAACCAAGAAAGCATTATTCCAAGGGAAGCGGACGCTTGGAGTTGGCCGAATCCATTTTGTCTCCCCACAACCCCTTGACCGCCCGGGTTATGGTCAATCGGATTTGGGCACACTTGGTGGGCAAGGGAATTGTCCGCACTCCCAGTGATTTCGGGTTGATGGGTGATCACCCCACCCATCCCATGCTCCTTGACTATCTGTCCACTCGCTTTCGTGAGAATGGATGGAAAATCAAGTCGCTCATTCGCGAAATCCTTCTCTCCCAAACCTACCGAAGATCCAGCTTCACCTTGGATCCCAAAGACCCGGAGAACCTCTATCTTTCCTCGATGAATGCAAAGAGACTTTCTTTCGAAGCGATGCGGGACGGCATGCTGCAAGTTTCCGAGGAATTGGATCTTCACATGGGAGGCTTGCCACAACAGATGCTTAAGCCACCATTCAGCAAACGCCGTGGCGTATATGGGTTCGTGGACCGACAAAATCTCGAACCCACCTTGAGCGTCTTCGATTTCGCCAACCCCAACATTCATGCTCCCAAGCGTGTCGAGACCACGGTCCCACAACAAGCTCTCTTTGCCTTGAATGATCCCTTTGTCATCGAACGGGCCCAAAAACTCGCCCAAGACTCGATCGATCTTGCGGACCGGAATCCCGCAAAAAGAGCGGAAACGATCTCTCGTTTCCTGTATGCCCGAATTCTTTCCCGCCCCCCGAAACCGCAGGAACTCCGAACCGCCCAAGATTTTCTCGGAGACAAAGCATCGCTTGCCAAGGTTGAAGATCTTGGTCAAACCTTGTTGGTATCCAACGAATTTTTCTTCGTCGACTAATGAATTCCCACCTGAACGACTTTCAAATATCTCGCAGAGGCTTTCTGGGTCAGTGCGGCATGGGCTTTGGTTTGTCCGCCCTTGCTCCTTTGCTCGACCCCTTCGCAGGGTATGGCAAGGGCATTGACCCCATGGCCCCAAGAGGCCCGCATTTCGCCCCCAAGGCCAAAAGAGTCATCCATCTATTCATGAACGGCGGTCCCTCCCACATGGATACCTTCGACCCGAAGCCCGAACTCAACAAGTGGCATGGAAAGCTTTTGCCTGAGGAGAATCGCTTCAAAACCGAACGCAAGACCGGCGCCGCCTTTGGCTCCCCCTTTTCCTTCAAGCGCCATGGCGAATCGGGACTGCCGGTCAGCGAACTCTTCCCCCATGTGGCCAAGCATGCCGATGACTTGTGCGTCATTCGGTCCATGCAAGCGGACGTACCCAACCACGAACCTTCGCTAATGCTCATGAATTGCGGGGAAAATCAATTGGTTCGGCCGAGTATGGGCTCCTGGGTCACTTATGGTTTGGGAACGGAAAACAACAACCTCCCCGGATTTGTGGTCCTCTGCCCCAACGGCTACCCCGTGACCGAAACCCAAAACTGGCGCTCCGCCTTTCTACCAGGAATTTATCAGGGGACTTACGTAAACCCGGCCCGCAAGGCGGAGGACGAAATCATTCCCAACCTCAACCCCTCGCGTCCGGTCGAGCGACAAGCCCCCCAACTCCAACTGCTTGCAAAACTCAATCGGCATCATGCCGCCCTGCGGCCCACCGACGACCGCTTGGAGGCGCGAATACGTTCCTTCGAATTGGCTTACCGCATGCAAATGGAGGCAAGCGATGCCTTTGACGTTTCCAAGGAACCTCAAAGGATTCGGGAATCCTACGGGGAGGGCGTTCACGCCAAACAATGTCTGATGGCCCGCCGACTCGTGGAACGAGGAGTCCGATTCGTTCAACTCTGGCACGGTAAAGGCCAACCCTGGGACAGTCATGATGAAATCGAAAAGAACCACCGCAGACTGGCAGAGGAATGCGACCAAGCCATCGGTGCCCTGCTCACGGACCTCAAGGAGCGGGGGCTTCTGGAAGAGACCTTGGTGCTTTGGGGAGGAGAGTTCGGAAGAACGCCCACTGTGGAACTGCCCAAACCCGGATCCAACGCCGGAAAGATCAATGGCCGCGATCACAATCACCATGGGTTTACCGTTTGGATGGCCGGAGGAGGAGTCAAACCCGGATACGTTCACGGAGCAACCGATCCGTTCGGCTTCCAGGCCATCGACAAACCGGTCCACGTGCATGACTTGCATGCGACCATGCTTCACTTGCTCGGATTCGATCACGAACGATTGACTTACCGATACGCAGGCAGGGATTTTCGACTGACCGACGTTCATGGGAAAGTCGTCACCGAGGTAATCGCTTGAAGATTTATTTCGCAGGCTCCATTCGGGGCGGTCGTGCAGACAAAGACAAGTATTTCGAGATCATCGAGTTTCTTTCCGAGCAAGCCGAAGTATTGACCGAGCACGTGGGTTCGACCGCGCTTGGCGGCGAGGGAGAAAAACAACTCCAAGACGATGAGATTTACCGGAGAGACCTCAACTGGTTGTCCTGCGCTGACGCCGTAATCGCCGAAGTTTCCCAACCTTCGCTGGGCGTAGGATACGAAATTGGAGTTGCGGAAAAAATCGGCAAACCCATCCTGTGTCTCTTTGATGAAAGCCAAAGCGAATTCCGTCTGTCCGCCATGTTGTCGGGTAACCCCAAAGTCCAAGTGATTCGTTACCGGGCAATTGGCGAAGCGAAAAGGCGAATCTCCGAGTTCGTTTCCCACTTGTCGCAAACTTAGATTCTGCAACCATCTTCCTTTCATGAAGCTTTCGCATTTCATTTCCCTTTCAGTTTTTTTGTTTCTGTCCTTCCCCGCTTTCTCGCAAAAGGACCGGCCTAACTTCATCGTTATCATCGGGGACGACGTGGGTTGGGATGCCTTCGGTTGCACCGGGATGAAGGAGGCAAGAACTCCGGCCATCGATCAGTTGGCCAGCGAATCCATCATGATGACCCGCTTTTACTGCAGCGTATCGCAATGCGCTCCCTTGCGCGCGGAACTTTACACGGGGTTACTTCCCAAAAACAATGGAGTCCTGGCCAATGCCAGAAAGGAGAAGCGCGAAGGGGTCAGAAATATCGCCGACCACCTGATTCCCTTGGGCTACAAAGTTGGCTTGTCGGGAAAGAAACATTTTGGTTTGGGCACCGCCGAGATTGACGCAATTCCCGGATTTGCTTCCGGAGCAAACGGTTCCAACCAAGTTCACAGCTTTGACGGAGTGGAGGAATACGTTTCCCAAGCCAAGCGGAATGGGCATTCCTTTTGCGTGATTATCGGAGCGACCCACGCTCATCATCCTTGGGATCATGGAAGGGAATCGAACTTCCCCACCGATCAAATTGAACTGCGCCCCCACTACGTTGATACGCCAAGCGCCCGATTGGCCGTGGCCAAACATGCAGCCGAAGTCGAGGTACTCGATCAACAAGTTCGCGAAACCCGCGAACTTATGGATAAGATGGACTTGGAAAAGGACACCATCCTAATCTTCCTGAGCGAGCAGGGCATTGCCATGCCCCGGGGGAAATGGTCCCCGTATGAGCACGGTTCGAGAGCCCTTTGCCTCGCTCACTGGAAGGGGCGAATCCTACCCCGCAAAACCACCGCTCTCGCGATGTACTGCGACATCGTCCCCACTTTGATCGATTTCGCAGGAGGTAAAGACCCTCGTCTTGACGGAAAGTCCCTAATGGGCTTATGGATGAACGAGGATGTGAAAAATCATCGTAAGGAAATTCTGATTTCCAACGTCCATCCATTTTGGCAAAAGGCCATCGTCACCGAAACCTACAAACTGATCTGGACCGGACATCCCGAAAGGGAACACATCTGGGGGAACTTTCACTCAAAGGGAAAATTCTTCGCCAAACCATGGGCGGAATGGATGGAAAAGGCCAAGACCAATAAAACGGCGGCCCGCAAAGTGGAACGGGTTCTTCGGCCCAAATCCATCGAGCTTTACGATATCGTCTCCGACCCTTATGAGACCAATGATCTTTCGTCCAAACCCAGACATGAGCAACGAATCGAGGCAATGCATGAAAAACTAAAGATGCTAATGTCCGCATGCGGTGAATCAACGTCCCCGCCTCGGGCAGGCGACCCCATCAAAAGGAAAAAAGGCAACAAATAACTTCACTCATCAATCATGAATCTCACATCCTTCACATTTGTCTTGGTCTCCGCGCTGACCTACGCTTGCCTATCCGGCAAGATGGAACAACCCAACGTTCTTTGGATTACCAGCGAGGATAATAGCATCGAATGGGTGGGTTGCTACGGCAGCAAAAATGCCAAGACCCCAAACATCGATCAATTGGCCAAGGAAGGTTTTCGGTATCTCTACTGTTTCGACAACGGAGCGGTTTGCGCCCCTACCCGATCCTCTTGGATCACCGGTATGCATGCCATTTCCAATGGCACTCAACCAATGCGCAGCGGTTTTGAAATCCCCGATTCCATCCGCTTCTACAACGAGCTTCTCCAAGAAGCAGGATACTACACCAGCAATTGTTCCAAAACCGACTACAACCTGAGGGGATCCAATGGACGCAACCCAAAGGAATTCTGGAACTATTCGGGGGGCGATTACGCGGGCACCTGGAAGAAAAGAGAGAAGGGACAGCCTTTTTTCACCGTATACAACATCGGGGACAGCCATGAATCACGCGCCTTCGGCGATCATAAGGACGAATCCGTCGATCCTAAGAAAATGATCCTCGCTCCATACCACCCGGATCTTCCCGAAATGCGAAACACCTACGCCAAATATGCAAGCGCCATATCCAAAATGGATTCTCTGGTCGGTCAGGCAATCGAGAACCTCAAGCGAGACAACCTTTACGAGAATACAATCGTCATCTACAATTCCGACCACGGTGGGGTACTTGCCCGAAGCAAAAGATTCCTTTATTCCAGTGGAATCCATTGTCCGCTGATCGTCCGCATCCCCGCCAAATGGAATCACCTTTATCCGCAAGGGAAAAAGCCCGGATCCACCATCGATCGGATCGTCAGTTTCATCGATATGCCGAAAACCTGGGTTAGCCTGACTGGGGCGGCAATGAAGAAAAACTTTCAGGGACGGATCTTTCTCGGTCCCGATACCGAACCACCAGCCGATTATCATTTCTCCTGGCGCGAGCGGGCCGACGAACGGTTCGACAACGTGCGGGTGATGCGCGACGAACAATTCGCCTATCACAAAAACTACGCTCCCTTTGCCCCCAACGGTCAATACCTTGCCTACATGCATAACATGAAGGCAACCGGAGCGTGGGAAAGGCATCATCAGGCAGGCAAGACCAATGCCGTGACCGGTCGTTTTTTCGAACCCCGGCCTTCGGAGGAGTTCTACGACAACTTCAAGGACTTTCACAACGTCGACAACCAGATCGACGATCCCTTGCATCAATCCAAAATCAAGGAATTGAAGAAGGAACTCCGTCGACAACAACTCAAGTACTTTGATTCTGGCCTCATGCCCGAGGAAATGAGAAACCGGATCACCAAGGAGAAAAAGATCACGGTTTATGCCTTCGTTCGTGATCCGAAACTCTATCCACTCCCCCGATATTTGGACTACGCCGACCTTGCATTGGCCCGCAAGAAGGGCAACCTCAAGACTTTATCCAAGGGCTTGCACGACTCCGACCCGGTTATTCGCTATTGGTCCGTGGTCGGCTTGCTGCTTCTGGAAAAGCGCGCTCAACCTGCCCTTCCGGGACTCAAGAAAGCTCTCAACGACTCGGATGAGATTCCTTCCCTTGCCGCTTGGGCGATCTTCAAGGCGGGTGAGAAGGATTTTGCCAAGCAATGGATGCTCCGGGAAATCACCGAAAATCCGGGAAACAAAATGTTGGCCAACGTTCTCGACTGGATGGACAGGGACAGCTTTTCGATCCTTGCCAGGATCCCTCAAGAAAAACTGCCTCAACGTGGTCTGCTCAGGGACGTCGTCAAACGCTACCGGGCTCGTATTTGAGATCAGGTGGAATAAGGGTGAAGGTATTTGGATAGACGGATCCGTCCATTCGTCTCCACCTGAACCCCTTCCTCCAAAAGCAATTCCCTTTTTTTATCCGCGCCCAAAGCGTAGCCTCCAATCTCACCATTGCTTTTGATCACCCTGTGACATGGCACTTTCATCAAGTTGGGGTTTCGATTCATCGCTTGCCCAACCGCCCGATAAGCTTTGCTCCCCAAGGCATGGGCCAATTCACGGTAAGTGGAAACCCTGCCTTTGGGAATCTTGGCCAAAAGGGCATGACATCTCTGATCGAAGGTTAGCGTTTTCTTCATCTACGAAACTTTATTCCAATCTTCCGCTTAGGCGAACCGCAAAACAGGATCGCGCCTTGGAACAGCATCGGACGATCCTCATTGACCTAAGTCGGTTCAGCTTTTGGAATCCTACCATCCTATGAAAACGCTCCCTTTTCTCTTCTTACTGATTGTATTTTCTTCGACCGGTCCGGTCAGCGCCCAAGCGCAGAAGCCACCGCCAAAGGAAAGGACTACGACGCCAGAAGAGACGACGAAAGCCAAACCCAAAACCAAATTTTTCGGAAAAAAGCAGGTTCGTTTTCTCAATGCGGCGATTCCTCTGGTCGGGGAAATTCAAAAGCTTTCTCAAGATGGCATTCAGTACGACCTGCCCGATGCGGTCGCCGACGAAGCCGGTCATACCCTCATCGCCCATCTTACTTGGGATGGGAAAAAAGACCGTTTGGTTCTCTTACGGGAAACCACAGCCGGCTTGAAGCGAAAAGACGGACTTGTAGCTGAGGGAGTTCTTCATCAACCTGCCATAGCCATCGATGAAAAGGAAACGGTTTGGGTCTTTTGGGCGGAAACGGGTGAGGATTCAACGGTAAACCTGAAGGGAAGACCATGGACTGAGAGAAACGGATTCGGCAAAACCATAACTCTCGCCGATTCCGACGCAGCTGAGGCCTTCGTTGATGCCGGAACTGATTCCAAAGGTCGTGTCTGGATCACCTGGCAATCCCTTCGTGCCGGAGAAGCGGATGTGTTCGCGCGCTATTTCGATAACCAAAAGGGCAAATGGTCGAAGGAATTGGCAGTATCCGATGCTCAGGGAGGCGACTGGGAACCCCGCATTGCCTTCGACAAATGGGGGAATGCATGGATCATTTACGACAGTTCCCGTGGAAACGAATTCAATCTCTACCTCGCGAGGGTTGAACCGGACGGAAAAGTCACCGAATATCTCATTGGTCACAGTTCGAAGTACGAAGCCCGAGCCTCGATCGTCGCGACCTCTGACGGGGAGGGTTTCTGGATCGCCGCCGAGCAGGGCAAGGAGAAACACGGGCTCGATTACCGAGGACACGGGAACGACACCGGAATCAATGCGGGCAAGCGTGTCCTCTTTGGAAAATTTGACCTGGAATCCAAGAGGTTCCATGAAATACCAATGGGGGCAGCGGGCAGGGCCGGAGTTCCCGCCAACCGCCCTATGGTGGGCGTCGGCAAGGATGGAAATCCCTGGGTCGCCTACCGCTATTTCAACTCCGCCCTTTGGCGAATTGCAGTTACCTCCTTTCGTCAGGAAAACAAGACTTGGAGCTCCCGTCGACGCCTACCCTCAAGCAGCTTCGGACAGGATCGCTCCGTTTCCTTTGTTCCCCCTCATGGAAAGGGTGATATCCGTATCTGCTGGCCATCCGACGAACGTATCCACAAGGCTCATCAAACCGCCGCAATCATGCTCGCCTCCCTTCCCTCCGCCAAGTCATTGCCCGAGGCTCAGTTGCCCAGACCCTCAACTCCTCAAAAACCTCGGGAATCGCCGCATTCTCACAAGACTCCCGAGCGACCTGCATTCGAACGACACCAATGGACCGTCGACGGTCAGACCTATGGACTGTATTGGGGA